>JAABUL010000254.1_pt1 | contig 115082 bp, 198 predicted proteins | sample 5559151 | NCBI WGS metagenome assembly JAABUL01 (sample SAMN10711876, study PRJNA513368) | rock metagenome | isolation source: Antarctica rocks | place: Antarctica: Victoria Land, Pudding Butte sud | reverse complement strand
CAACACCCCCCCCCCCCCCCCCCCCCGTCTCACACACACACACACACACACCGTATCAAACAACTAAAATCCAGCGCGGCAACTGCGCAAAACGCTTTGCAATCCGCAAAGCACAGGCGCCTGTTACCCAGCGGCTACCGTGCAGCCAGCACCGCGTGCAGCTACTAGCACAGCGCATGCTGCTACCTGCACCGGCTGGAAGAAGCTGGTGGTTGCGCCCGCGACCCTGCCGGCACAAAGCCTGTCCCAAGCCCCTGTCGCCGCACCTTGGAAAAGAACTCATCTAGGGCGGCGTCAAAGGTGTCAAACTTGCGCGACGGCCGCGCCGCGTGCTGCGCCAGCGGCAGCGCCTCGAACTCGTCATACACTAAACCCTCCTCGTTGGCGTCCGGCGGCGGCGGCGGCGCCGCGGCGGCCTCGCCGGCGGCCGCCGCGGCCTCAGCCGCCGCTGCGCGCTTCTTGCGGCTGTCGCCTATTCCGAACACGAGGAAGGATGTCATGCATGACCATCCCGATTGTGCATGCAGCGGTCCCTACATGTTGAGTCCAGCGCCCAGCCCTGACAGCAATTCCCAAACTGACCTCAGTCGAGGCTGTCAGAAACCGTGACGCTCAGCCCTCACATGTAAGATTCGCAGACGGGAACCGTGCTGCATCAGCACTGCGGACGCCCCGCATCTCGGATGAGGAAGCACCCGGCTGTCTGTAACTCATGTGCAAACACACATTGAAGCCCTCAATGTCCGCAAGCACAGCCGAAGAAACGCACCCAGCTTGCTCAGAATGATGTAACCTGCCGGTGGAGACGCGGCGCAGCCCGCCAGCCACGCCTCGTACGCCTGCACCGTCGCCAGCAGGCGGGTCGTCTGGTCCTCGCTTAGCCGCGCGTCCGCCCCCTGCGCCAGAGGGAGGCGGTTTAGCGCCGGCTGCGAGCCGGCAGCATCTAGCCGCAGCTGGACATTCCCGACATCCCTGAAACGGACCCGGGGGCACGCTGCCAATGTCACTGACCCCTCAACCGCACGCTGATGTTTGCAGCTGGGAGGGTCTAAGTGATTGCCGCTGACATGCAGCCCTTGTGCCTCAGACCCATGCAAAGTGCCAGTCGGGCGTCAAGAAGCTTGGCACCCAGTATTGCCTTCCGAATTTGTCATGGAGCCTTATGAAATTCGATACTGACTAGCCAGATCCGGTGGTAGCTCTGCGAGAAGCCTCACCTTCTGGTTGGGCTGCAGGCCGGCGGTCAGCAGGCAGTGATCCGCTGCGTGCGGTCCATACAGCAGCACTTTCGCGAGCACACCTGCATGGCAGACACATCGCGTGGGGTTGTGCAATGACGCACAGCCTGCTTGAAGACCACTCAGCAGGTGCCAACCACGTTTGCGGCAGGTGCTGCTCCTGCCGATGCACATACGGCAGCGGAGCTGCTGCTCTACGTGCAGTATGCAGTGGTCCAGGAGCACTTCACATGGGAGCACACAGAATGACAGCATGTTGCCAAGGGCGATTGTCTGGCAATGCGGCCCAAAGATCGTGCCCTGCATCTGTTGCCAGTCTCCCAGGACTGGACAGCCAATTACTACAAGCTGATAATCGGCTCCCTCAGAATCGCCGCCCATCATCAGTCTTTTCACCCGGCCTTCCGCCACACAACGCCTTTTGCCAGACTCACTGCGCAAGGTTGCCTTCTCATCGGTGGCCGCCGCCAGCGCGCGCGCCCAGCCGCCCGCCGCCACCGGCGCCGCCAGCCGGATGGAGTGCAGCGGGTAGGGGTGCCGCGGCATGGTGGCCAGCCCCCGGTCGTCGTCCCGATGCGACCGCAGCAGCGTCAGCACCTCGTAACGCCCGTCCGTCAGAATCACGTTGCCCTGTAGCAAGAAAGGGCGTTGATTACCAAAGGTGTTCCAGGCTGTTGGCGGCATAGTGCCCTGGCCATCCTCGCGGTGCGATCCCTGCACCGTCAGCATTTGTAGCGCCCGTCCACCAGGATCACGTTGCCCTGTATTCAAAACAGCAAGGGCTGTTTGTTGAGCATTACAGAAAATGAATTGCATTTCGTTTTTACACATAGGGGCTTTCTACATATCTATACGTGGGGGTTCCAGGAAGTTGTCCGAGGCTTGCTAGGAGGACAGTCGGCCTGGGATGTGATGCCGTCAAATGGACACCAGGTAGCTCGACACACTCGAAACTGCAGATGCTGAACAGGGTTGCCAACGTCGGCTGTAGAGCTCCGGGACGATGTGGTTCGTGGCCTTCCCATTGCCAAGGGTGAGGCCCACACCGCTCGCCCTCGAATCGAATCGAATCGAAATGAACTCGATCCCAATTGGATTGGACCTCCCCGCCTGGCTGTATGTCCCAGGACGACATGGCAGGTAGCCTCCCAGTACCAACAGTGATGGTCCATGACACAGTCCGCGCACAATCTTGTAAGTTCTACTTCCGTGGAGAGGTGTCCCGTGCAAAGCACTTGCCTGGCTGTACAGCCCCAGGATGATGTGGTAGGTGGCGTCTCCAGTGCCAAAGGTGACGTCCACGGTGCATTGCTTCGTGGTGTTTCAAAGGGGAAAAACAACTGACCTGGCTGTACAGCTCCAGAATGATGTGGTACGTGGCCTCCCCAGTGCCAAAGGTGAAGTCCACAATGCGGTCTACACCCAGCTGCCGCACGTCCTCCAGCCGCCGCGTGCGCACGTGCTTGCGCAGCTTCAGCGCAAAGTTGCTTGGCGCGTCCGGCCGCTCCTTCAGCGTCTGCAATGATGCCATGCGTGGAATACTTGCTGCGCCATGTCGCAGCATGACTTTGCAGATGGAGGAGCAGGGCAGGTGTCATCCTGCTGCTGCAACAGCACACATGCCGGCGCAGCTTCAGAGTGAAGTTGCTCGGCGCATCGAGCTCTGCTCCTCCAGCGTCCGCACATGCCTATGTGTGCATCGTGCGAGCTGTAACGCTCGATATACCCAGGTGAGATGCAGCTGAGTTTCAGCAGAGGTCGCTACGCCGAGGCGACCTCTGCTGCTGCTCATCGCTCGGCGTAACAGGAGCAGCAGGCCACGCCGCAGTGTGTGTGCAGCTGAGACAATAAATACGCAAACACACCTGGGTGGTGTGGAAGCGTGTGCCAGACTCCATCAGCAGAAAAACCTTCTCGCCCGCCTCGCCACTCCGCGCAAGCTTGAACAAGTACGTCTGCAAGAGAGACACACGCTCAAGATCGCAAACTGTCAGCGTAAGAACGCCAACATCTTAGACGCAGTCTGTAATCTGTCAGCAATACCAGTGCCTTTTCGGCTACTTCGTGGTTCTGTGTCAGGCCTTTGCCGTTGAATGACTTAGCTGAGCGGAGAACCGAGCCGAGGGCGCGATGTATGAATTTCAATGCATGTTTGCAGTGCACACGTTTGGCAACGACACAGTGCATGATCGATAGAAGCCGCCACTGTGGCGGAGGATGCAAGAATCGAACTGAAGATAATGCACAAGCTGTCAGATGGCATACTGCACTGTGAGTAGCGCCACCATGCACCAATGCCCCACCCTGGAGTTGAGGTCATAGATATTGGCGACCCGCATGCCCAGACATCTGCTGCGCAGGCAGGCCACCTCCGCCGCTACATCCGTGGTGCTCATGCGCTGTTTAGGCATGGTGACGTGCCTCCAAATGCCTTCAGATGTTGCTTGTCACATCAACAGTCTCGACAAGGGTGGTCGCGCACTGTTATGTTTATGCACGCAACATGAACCTATCAGATATTGCCAAGCATGATATAATAAAGAGATTTCGCCATGGCAGCATTGCCGCGACCGTAGCTTCCGCGGCGTCCACCTTCCTGAGGTGTAAGCAGGACCTCGAGTGCCGCACCGAGCATCCACCATCTTTCTCACTTTTCTGTGCACCATTATGTTCGCTGGCGCCTCAGACTGCTGACTGGAGCTTGCGCGCCCCATTGCACATAGCTCACAACGGTCATTCGCACCTGCTTCTTCGAAACCCGCAGCTTTGCCACAGCGCTAGTATCGGATTGTCGAGCATACAATTTGAGGCCGCTCCTGAAGTGTGAGACCACTGCTCGCTAACTGACCGCCGCTGCGTCTAAAGGATTCTCAAGCTGCACAGTGCGCGGTCACTAAAGGCCTGGCGTTTGTCTGAGCACAGAGCCTCGCCACGGTAGTTGACAGTCAGCCGCAGCGGCCAGTGAGGTACAGGCCGGTGCACTCCAGCCTCACACCTTAGAGCTGCGGCGGCGAAGCGGCCCGGGCGAGGAGGGCAGCCGGAACTGCAGCGGCGGCGCCTGAGCACGTACCAGAACCTTTCGCAGCAGGAGGGCAGCCGGAGCCGCCATGGCGACGCTGGCGGAGAGCTTCATGGCGGACCTGGCGGACCTGTCGGACGATTCGGCGGGGTCAGAGGATGAAGCGCCTGTGCCCATCATTGACGGCGAGGACCTGCTGGTGAGCGCTCGGTTCTCTGTTTGCCACGGCACAGAATCTACATTGAGAGCAATCCCTCCGCAAATCCCTCGGCGGACTCCCAGGTTGGCACGTGGAATGCATCGCCAATGTCATGTGGAAATCAGGCACAATGAGGCGCCGATGGAGAACTGCAGAGCCAGTCCTACACAGCTCTCGCCATCACATTGGGCGGCGAATGTGAAGCTCCGTGTAATCGTTGCAGATGCCGGATGCGCAGCAGGATGCCGGCCCCGCAGCGTCGACCGCCGGCGGCCTGCAGTCCATGGCGAAGCTGACCAGCAGCAGCCGCTACACCGACATAATGGCCCGGGTGAGCGCGTGCAAAACATATCGGAAAGTGAACTCTGAGGCCCGCCTGCCCCAAGACAGGATGGCCCCTTGCTGATGTGTGTACCGGAGGCATTTTGCAGGGTTCAAGCAAACATGCATTCTGCATTCTACCGATGAGAAACTGGTGTTGGAACAGGTACGCGTGGCGCTAGCAGAGAACGAGCAGGCGGACCAGCCGGCGGCGTGGGCGGGAAGCTCCGAGGACGACCCCACCTACAAGTGCGACTTTGGTGTTGCTGTTCTGTGGCTGAACTGCTCGTGCGTGTACGTCATCCTTGCAAGGACTTGATGCCGGAGGCGATGCAGATGGCCTGTCAGCGGTGAAAGAAAAACCGAGGTCACGGGGTTCACGCGATACACACCTTGCTGCCTTGATAACCTCTCATTCTCTGGCATGGCCAATCACCCGGATCCCTGCTGCTGTTGTCACAGAGTCACAACCGGCTTCAGCCAGACGCAAGGCGGGCCTTTCCAGGGTTGCTACAGCACAACTCCATTTCAGCGGCAGTTGTGCATGCGCAGGCTGCTGGTGGACTGCAACCAGCTGGCGGTGGACATCGACTCGGAGCTGTCTCTCGTGCACAACTGGGTGAGCTGCCTGTGTTCATGCATCGTCCGACATCCGCGTCTGTTATTGTGCCGATTTGGATCTGGCAGGCCCCGGTGTCCAAGCCCACATCAGCTGCTGCCGCCGCTCATGGCCCAGCAGCCAATGCTGTGCAGGCTGAACGCTCTAAACCCTAAACCCTGCGGCGCAGCTCGACCGCTCCAGACCACGTTGCTCTGCAGCTATTCTCCTGGAACCACATCAAATCGCTGCTGCGAACTAGCCCACACGAATCGGATGCCATACATGCGTCAAGACGGAGGCACTCTTAGCCGTCTCGCCTCCAGCGTTTACCCTTGAAACGTTGTCCTGAGGTTTTCACCCATCCGCAGGTGCGGGATCACTACCGGGTCCGCTTCCCGGAGCTAGAGTCCCTGGTCCACCACCCCGTCGACTACGCCCGCGTCGTGGCCGCCATCGGCAACGAGTCCGACATCACCAATGTGGACCTGGACGGCGTTTTGCCCTCCGCCACCATCATGGTGGTCTCCGTCACGGCGTCTACGACTGCCGGGCAACCCCTGCCGGAATTGGAGCTCCAACAGGTGAGTTGGCGGCTACAAAACCCTGCACCGCAAAAGAAAAACCTCAGAAAGAGAAAGTGTGAGAGAATCTAGTGCCATCGACGACGAGTCCGACATCACCAACGTGGACCGGCACGGCGTTTTGCCGTCAGCCACGAATATGGTGATCTATATGGTGATCTCCGTCATGGCGTCGACGACAGCTGTCAACCGCTGCCCGAGTCGGTCCTCCAACAGGTGAGCCGCAAGTTGGAGATTCCCAGACTCTCTGTCAACAACCTGGAAAGCTCTTATATCATACGGGAACAAGCCGTCACGGACACGTTTCCTTCCAGTTTTCTTCCTCCCAGTTTTGCTGGTTGCGAGTTGCGTGTCTCGATGCTACAGGTGCCGGCAGGCTGTCACGTAGCGCCGGCGCTGGACGCCTACCGCGCGGACATCCTGACGCTGGTGCAGACCTGGATGGGCTCTTCCAAACCTGTTCGCAGCATTTTCGAACGCCTGCGTGTCTTCCTCTCATAGGTGCTGGCGGGCTGCGACATGGCGCTGACGCTGGACACCGACCGCGCGGATATCCTGACGCTGGTGCAGACCAAGATGGGACGCATCGCCCCCAACCTGTCGGCCGTCGTCGGCACCGCAATCGCGGCGCAGCTCATGGGCGTCGCCGGCGGCCTGGCGACGCTGTCGCAGATGCCTGCGTGCAACGTCCAGGCAAGCAGACCCGCATCTGAGGATCGCAGCACAAACAGCCGGAAAAAGCAAAACCAATCAGCTAACAGGCGTCGCCGGCAGCCTGGCAGCGCCGTCCTAGACGCACGCCTGCAATGGCTAGGCGATTGGACGCTCTAGTCTGGGCGTTCTGCACGCTCGGTAGGGTGGGATGCAGGAACAGCGGCATGGTCCCCCACTGAAACGGGCGTCCGTCAGTTGAGTTGCCTCTCAGCGGGTGCTGCAGACTGCTGCTCCGCCTCAGTAATGCGCTCCCGACTCGACTGTTGCCCGCTGGCCGTGCAGGTGCTGGGCGCCAAGCGGAAGAATCTGGCAGGCTTCTCCTCCACCGCCGCCCAGCCGCACCAAGGGTAGGGACGCACCTGGCCCAACTCTTTCGTGTGTCTCAGGCTGTGCCTGTCCTTGCACAGACGGCAGCGCCATCGCTCCTTTTGACATGCCTGATGCCTCCCCCGCGACCACCTCATTCAGTGGCCATGCAGCGGCACTGTCGCATCTGTCGCATCTGTCGCATCTGTCGCTTGACCACCAATCCCTTGCCTGCGCAGGTTCATCTCGGCGTGCGACCTGGTGCAGAATGTGCCGCCGGCGCTGCGGGCGCAGGCCGCTCGCATCATCGGCGGCAAGACGGCATTATTGGCGCGCATCGATGCCGCTGCTGGCGACCCGAGCGGCGTCAAGGGCAACGAGATGCGCGATGCGATCGTCGCCAAGTTCGAGAAGCTGCAGGAGCCGCCGCCCGCTAAGCAGTCCAAGGTGAGATATCTGTGAATATCACTTGCCAATTACACATGGATAGCAAGAGCCGCCGCCCGCCATGCGGCCAGCGCCTCAATCTGTATGACATGTCACTTCTAGCGTGAGAGACTGTGGCTCTTGCTTTTAAGTAATCACGCTTCGACTCTGACTCGCAAGATAGTCGGAAACACCATGCCGTGATGACAACACGAGTACTGTGACATATTTGAGAGGTTTCGTGATCATGACTACATCATGAATGGTATCGGTGGCAGCAGTGCCGCAAGTGCGACGCCAGCCCGCGTGACGCCAGTGCAGTGAACTACAGATGCAACGGAAGTAGTAAGCTCCACCCGGTTGACCCCGCCATGCTGAATGCGGCGGTGCTCGTCGAAGAAGCAAAAGGTCTTGGGTGTCACCAAACAAAATTCTCGGCCAACTCAGTCTTTGCTGCAGAAACGGACACGAGCCCAGGCTGTAAATTTTCCAAATCACGCTTCCAACCCAAATTTCAGTCGAAGACAAACTGTGATGTGAACATTGGTATCTGCCACGATGCGCAGGTGCTGCAAAAGCCGGACATGGAGCCGAAGAAGCGGCGCGGCGGCAAGCGCTTCCGCAAGATGAAGGAGCGCTACGGGCTGACGGACACGCGCAAGGCCGCCAACCGCGTCAACTTCAACCAGGCGGAGGAGGAGTTCCTCGACGGCGACGAGGTAAAGACCCAGCGGACTCTGCTGTACCGTGTCCTCCTTTTGGATTTTGCTTTTAGCTCCCGTTCTTCAGGCGCTGGTGGGTGTATTCCGATGACCTGGACCGCCATGAAAGGCCGCAGCCGGCGAGCAACTGTGCACAGCACCAGGAGTGCAGCGGGCAGCACAGCGGCTGTTCCGGCACCGCTGCCACCTCCTTGGGCACTTTCGACTTTTCCAACATTCAACCTCGATAAAAGTGTTTGAACCTGTTGGCTGCTGCCGTGCAGATGGTGGGCCTGGGCACCCTGGGGCGCAACGCCGCGGGCGGGCGGCTGCGTATTGCGGTGCGCTCGCAGAAGCAGAAGCTGAGCGCCAAGACGCAGAAACGCGCCAAGCAGTATGCCTCGCACGGCGCCGCTGGCGCCGTCTCGGGCCTCTCCTCCTCCCTCGCCTTCACGCCCGTTCAGGTGCAGAACATTGTTCTGCTGCCTGACAGCATCCTGAGATTCTGTAGGCTTGCTGTCCCAGCATGCCCGCGTCCCTTGGCGCTGGATACCAAGCCTGACTGCCATTCATTTGATACGGCAGACTTGCAATGTGAATCTCTGACATGAACCTCTGGGAGTCGGGCGCTGACAGCGCAGCGGGCTGCTCGCAGGGCATCGAGCTGCAGAACCCCAATGCGCGGGGCAGCGATGCCGACGCCGACATGAAGTCCGGCACCGAGTCCTACTTTTCGGAGTACTCCGGATTCCGCAGCCTGACGCTGCCGGCGCCCAAGAAGTAGGAAGCACCCTGCTGGGCTGGTGAGCTGGCGGCTCGGGCGCTAGTATCGCGGTCAAGGCCCGCCTGCAGCGCCGGCTTACTGACCGCATGACGCTGCTGGCGCCAAGAAGTAGGAAGCACCAAGTAGGTGTGCCGCTCGCTTGCAGTAGGAAAGTTTGTATGGCGCCGCCGACTCTGTGAGCCGCGACGGACAGCAATGATTCTGCGGTTCAGGATGGCTTGCGTCCCACACTGTGCAAATTCGCACGGGGCGCTTCAGCGAATGCAACATGCGCAACTCACTTGCGGTCGCAGAATGATTCAGGCAGATTCGTACGTGCAAGGTTCGCCATAGTCTCAGCAGGTGCTGCTTATAAGCAATGTTTTATAGTGCCAAACAACACCTTATATTGCTTCATAATTATGATACTATAAAACATTGCGGGAACAGTGACTGAACCTGCGGTGGCTCGTTACGCCACCAGCCTCTTGGACGCCTGTCTCCTGCCCGCCTGCTGCGGCATGTCAACTCCGTTGCATCTGCACCAAGGGATATATTGCCAGATTCACAACGGGTAGCCGGTCGATGTACAACGCTTTGCGCACCCCACACGCCACGATCAAATATTGTAGGGTGATCTGCGTAACGTTCGTACCAGTGTGAAATTTGCGCCTGGGGCAGGAGGCGTGCAGTACTGTCGACCACGTTCGGGGCGCAGGATTCTATCACGAAAACCGTACTGATTAGCGTTCACGCCTTCGTGAACGGGCAGGGCATGCATGCCGGGGTCTGTGTATCACCGCGATATTATTGTGATGAAGCGCACCAGTGCCTGAACTAACTATTTGACAGTGTCCAGCCGCTATTGTCTCATCAAATTCCACAGCAGCGAAGGTTTCAGGGTTCATTCGAGTACAACTTCCTACGCCTGCCTCCCGGAAAATCAATCAAAGAGTGCGCTCATCGGCAAGGTCAAGACAATGATTTTTGTGCTTGAGATGAGGTAGTCCCATGCTACCAGAGCAGAAACCACAACGCGCCACACCCGCCCTCACGCCTCACCGCCAGCGTAAAAGGCGCAGAAAAAACTGGTCAAGCTGCTGAGGCACTGATCCCAGCCCCCGTTGGCAACACAGCGGCCGCAGCGCCCCGAAGGCACCGCCGGGCAGGCCGCCGCTGCCGCAACGAAAGCGCGCCGTCACGCGCCGCTGACGCCGGAGCGATCGATATCACAGCTTCAGCTGCGGCCGCCGCAGCAAGCTGTGCAGCCAGCCCCCAACGGGCCGCGCTGCAGCAGGCCTTGCGCCGCTGAGCGGCCACCCTGTAGTGAGTCATTAGCGGGGTATGCCAACCGCCGGCGCCGCCGCCAGCGTGGCGTCAGCCGGCGCATCGCCCGCCGCTTCGTCCACCTCCCTCCAGCTGGCCACCTGTGCACGACACATGTGATGTTTCAATTGTTTGCTGCAGTTGATTGAGTGACAAAAGCGTTTTCAAAATGACATCAGAGGTTCACAATGTGTTGTTGGCCGACGCGCCGCCCGCCGGCTGGCAGACGGGCTGCAAGATGATGCAGGGGCAGCAGACAATGCTGTTCTGCCGCCCTGCGAGGGCACTCCAGCGTGGCAACCACGCATCAGCTGTTGCAGATCACACAGCGCCTCAGGACCCATCTGACAAACAGCAGGCGATTGCGCGTCAAACGCAGTCCGCAGCCTGCGACCCAGTAAAGTAGGATCGACGGAAGGTGTACAAGGAAGGCGAGAAGCAATCAGAAAGAAAGAGAAAAAGTAGAATTCACGAGACAAGACATTATGATAGTAGTAATAGAAGATCGAGGAGAATCTCAAGAAGGGGAAATGAAGCTCACCGACAGGGCGCCGTCGGCGTCTTGCGCCCATGTCAGCGCATACAGCTTCCCGTCAGCTGCATCACGCTCCGTCGACGCTCCAGGGTGCACTTCCAGCACATGCCCATTCTCCAGGTGCACTTGCGTTTTCTTGCGCCCCTCCGCGGCCGCCGCCTCCGCCTCCGCCTGCATTTTCAGACTCATTTCATGCGTGCATTCGCAATGGAAGATTCGTCTCATGCCCAGGCTCGCCAGCTGCACCTGCCTCTTCTTGCGGCCCTCGACAGCCGTCGCCTCGGCCTGAGGACAACAAGCGCAATCACGCCATCTTGCTGCTGATCTCGACCTTAGGTGTGGACTAATTTCGAATGTTTTATGCAAACCCCACCATGAGCGTGACGGACAGCAAGACTGCTTGCTTGCATGATCGGCGATTCCGCCAAAAGCTCTGAACGTAGAGACACCCACACATGTGGCAACTGATTCAACTGGCGTTTGAATACTGCAGATTGGATACTGCAGATTCGTGCCTTGAGCGCTACGGACAGGAACACTTCCTCGAGTTGCGCCAGTGCGATCTGGATGTCTGTGACGCCGAGGCGCGGCGCCTCCCGCTCCAGGGCCTCCAGGAAGCCCGGCAGCTGGGACTCTAGATTCCGTGGCACCAGGACCTGCACGTACGCGCGCGTCTCGTCCGACGGCGCCAGCCCGAGGCGCTCCCTGTGACGTTCGAACAGGTGAAAATTTCGAATCAATTCCGGTGAAATTTGAGCGTTGCGCGGCGCCAGAACTGCACGTATGCGCGCGTCTCGTCCGACGGCGCCAGACCCAGCCGCTCCCTGTAGGGGGAACAGCGAACTGGGGTTCAGCGTTTCAATGGGATAGGGTCGCATCTGGCAGGGAGCCTATCTCACGATGGAAAATCATGTTCGTCTCAGCCGGAGCCAGCGCCAGCCGCTTCCTGGAACGTGGACAGCCCACAACATTCGAAGGTGACTGCGTTGAGATGTGGAAGAAATTGCGGCACCAGGAGTGCACATATTCGCGCGTCTCGTCTGACAACGCCAGTGCGAGCCTAAAGGAGTGGACAACTTTTATCAGACAGCGGAGACAGTTGCCGCTTTTTGGTGTGCATGCCGTTGCAACATGTGCAATCTCGAACGGCCAGCCTCGGCGGGTTGCCGCTCTGCGTCGCTCAGCTTGGATGGGATGCTGTATCCAGTGGCAAAGCTGGCCGGCAGAGCTGACACGGGTTTCCAAAACAAAGGCGCACTCGAAGAAGGCCTGGGCGCGCTGTGTCTGCTCCGCCTGCACTGGGTTGCAGCCTCGGGCGAAACGGCCCCCTTCCGCGACTACAACCTTAGGTCTGCGGGAAAGAAGCACCACGAAGGATATCGTTTGACAGAGCACTAACAACCCAGCCTCGGGAGGAAACTTGTCATCAAATATTCAATTGTGTTGTCGGGTGTGTTCAAAGAGCGACGCACTGGAAAAAGGCCTTAACGCGCTGTGTCCGCTCCGCCTGCGCCGGGTCGCCGCCGCCGGTGCCGTTGGCCGCAGGTGCGGGCGCTGCGCCCATGCCGGCGAGGCTGGCGCCGACCGAGGCCTTCGGTGGCGCCACACTGACGCTGATCTGCGCACGACCGTCAATCTGAGCTTGAGAATAACGGAGTTTGATCCACACTTCTGGCCCCTCAGCCAGCGGGGGTCGGCGCCGACAGAGCCCTTCGGCGCCGTCACGCTGACGCTGATCTGCGGGCGTATATTTGAGCGTGATCAGATGCAGGTGCATTGGCCGCTGGCTAATCTGATGTGGACGCTGTTCTTGCCGTCACAGGGAACATGAGAGTTGCATCTCAGAGGGAAACAAGAACGACGAGAGTCGCATTCAGCAGCAACACAGCAGCAAACACTGGAATGGCTGCCACCGAGGCTGACGTGGCAGAGTGCGCCCCAGGCGCAGCTGAAGGGTGTGCAGGGCGTCGAAGGCTGGCTGGTAGCTGGCGTTACATCGGTGCTTTCGATGCCAGGGTTCATTTGTCTACAAGAATGGAATTTGCTGTGGTTGTGGGGCGCACCTGGTAGCCTGAGCCAAAGCGCTGCTTGAGGCGCAGGGACGATCCGATCGCGCGCAGCTGCCCACGCGCCATGATGCCGATGCGGTCGCCCAGAATGTCAGCCTGCTCACATAAACGCGGCACAGATAAAGCGCATGCAGATGGTGGGCCTGGCTTTCTGGGCACGCACGCACTTGCCCATGCGCCATGATGCCGATGCGGTCGCCCGGGGTGTCCATCTGCGTGTGCAGGGTTAAAACTTCGGCAACAGGCCCAGAATCCTGCATCAATCTGGTTTGAGGTGGGAGTAACAGCCGGAATGAGCCGAAGCTGGCCGCGCGCCATGACGCCGATGCGATCCCCCAGAATGTCCGCCTGTGCGCGCGAAAGTGAGGCTTTTGCCAGGACGCAATGCACGGCAAGCGTCCCCGCATCCTGCTGCACTGCAGCGTCATGCGGTTTCAGGGCCCGTGCGTTCACAGCAAATGCAGGGGTCAATGTTCTGTCGACAGCCGTGTTTCGCCTCCGGCGTTCAACTTCAGGGGCAAAGGTAACCATGGCTAGGCCCGGCTTGAGCGTTTCCTTTCCAGTACTCTCCAACATGGCCAGTGAAGCGTCACAACACCCCTCGCGATGTGCTGCACCATCCCACTGATCCACATTGCGAAACCATCACCGGCTGCCGGTCAGCGGGTGTGACAATTCGCTACATGGGGGGCTCCCCGAAAACACATGCTCATCGTGTTGGCGCCCGAGTCCACCAAGGAGCGCGAGGTTGTTTCAAGGATCGTGCATCAAACAGAAAAAGCAACAAGATGGAAAAGGCGCACTTCCTCCATGCTGTGCGTCGTGAGCAGGATTGCGCGGCCGGCCTTGGCCTCTATCTGCTTCGTAGAAAGTTCAAGCGTGGCGTTGTGCCTCCTGCACTAAGTGCACAGGCACCACACAAAAACCATACAAAAAAGCGAACCTCCTCCATGGAGTGTGTCGTCAGCACGATTGCACGCCCCGCCTTGGCCTCCTCGATGATATCCCACACAAAGCGGCGGGAGATGGGGTCCATGCCCGTCGTTGGCTCATCCAGGTACACCACCTCTGGGTCGCCTGCGGCAACGCAAAACGTTCAGTGGTGGAAAGTCAGTACACCATACACAGGCGGCGGGAGATGGGGTCCATGCCGGTCGTTGGCTCATCCAGGTACACCGCCTCTGGGTCGCCTGCGGCAATGCTACGACTTACTTTAGAGATGAAAGTCAATATGATACACCCAAGCGGCAGGAGAAAGGGGGCTATGTCCGTTGTGGGATCATTCAGGGACACCGCCCCAGGGTCGCCAGCAACGACTGAGTGGGGAGAGTATCAATATCAATGCGTTTCACATGTGCAGCGGGAGATTGGATCCGTGCCCGTCGTCGGCGCATCCGGGTACACCACCTCCGGTTCGCCAGCGCAGGGGAAAACGACAGGTACTGAACAGGGAATTAATGCTATGAATCGGGCCGAAGAGGATTTGCAGCGGGCATGCACCCAGGGGAATAATGGGGATGGGGAGAGCTAGAGGCCAAGAGCGGCAGAGGTAGGAAGGTCACATTGCTCAAAGCAGTGGCGAGCGCGCACCCAGCAGCGCGATGGAAACGGAGAGGCGGCGGCGCATGCCTCCGCTGTAGGATCCCGTCCGCACGCTGGCCGCCTCTGTCAGTTTCACGCGGCCCAGCAGCGCCGCCGCCTGCAGCTTGACCTGCTTCCGCGGGATGCCCTGCAGCAGGAGGCACATCATGTCGACGACGCTGCTCGCAGACTTCGATAAGAAGGGCCCAGCGGCCTGCGCAGCATGCAGGTCGGGGTTTCGAAACCGCTCGGCAGCGGCACCTGCGGCCTCGACTGCTTCGGCGGGATGTCCTGCAGCAGAGGAAATGCATTGGGCGGTCCAGTCCGGCAAGGTTGCAGAAGCGAGCATGCTGAACTGAACGACACGAGGGTCACTCCGAGCTGGGCGTGAATGACCTGATGACACCTGACGAGCTGCAGGAGCCACAGCGAGCCTCCGAAATTGATGAGTCCTGTGCTCCGAGTCGCGTCGTTCTTTCAGGTCAGTCCGACTCGATGATCGTGTCGTGCTGACCTTCCCTGTTTTCCTTTTTTTTCATGTTTTTCTGAGGTGTCGCCTTGGTGTCGCCGGAGCGCAGCAGGTTTCCTGCCCGGTGAGTTTGCGCCACAGCGCGTCAGATCGGACACTAAGATGCCTATCAAGTTGTTGTCAACCTCCCTTTCAAGCACCAGAAAACTTGTGCTGGACTCGAGCGCACCTTGATGGCGCCAAAGAGTAGCAGGTGCTCCCGGCCGGTGAGCTCGCGCCACAGGATGTCGAACTGGGGGCAGACGCCCATGCGGGAGCGGATGCGGTCCATGCCGCCCGGCGCCGACAGCGCCTCGCCAAAGACGAGGGCATCACCGCCTGGCGATTGCAGAGGAACATGCCGGCACGATTAGATTGACATGTCAGGAGAGTGGAGCAACACAACAAAATGCGGCACCCAGTAACAACGCGCCAATGTGCCGTATGGTCGGTCTACGCTGGGCCAGAAGCAGCAGGCACATCACTTCCCACATCACTTTCGACATTCCACACCTGAGGCCGGCAGCACGCCGGTGAGGCAGTTGATGGTGGTGGTCTTGCCGGCGCCATTGGGCCCCTGCGCGGAAAGGCGCTCCACAAAAGTTGGGCCAGCATCAGATGCCTGCGGTAGGTTGCCAGACTACGACAGGCAGGAGGTGCACATGCAAGCGCGGAATGTCTTACAGCCTTGAGAGTTCAGTGCACCAGGATGTGCCAAAACGTCGGCAGGTCTTGGACGCCAGCAGGCAGAGCAGCTCGCCGCTTTGAACACGGCACCAGAAGCGTTCCTTCCAAAGTTAACCTTCCAAAGTTATTAGACCCAACAGCAGACAAGGACGCACCAGTAGGCAGCACAGCTGGCGCGCTGGATGCGGTACCAGGGCCTTTCCCTTTCAAAGTTTCCCAGATTCTAAACGCAGGCAAAGGCGCACCGGTAGGCAGAACAGCTGGCCGCGCTGAATGCCGTGCCTGGTCTCAGCCCTTCTGCTCAAGCCTTTCGAATCGGAAGAAGACTTTGCGTAGAACAAAAGCTTTCGAATCGCGTGGAACAAGCAAAGGCGCATCAGCACGCAGAACAGCTGACCGCGCTCGATGCGGTATCAGGTATTCATGTCTGTTATTGGGAACGCTCAAGGGCGCACCAGCAGGCAGAACAGCTGGCCGCGCTGGATGCGGTACCACGGACCCTTCAGCGCCCAAAACTGCCGCGTGGCCTCCGCCTTTCTTTTGCCGCACCACTGCCATGGCTTCAGGTACCTGGTGTCGAGCGAGACACAAGACCGGTGCTCGTCAGCTGGGTCTTCTGCTTCGGCTTTGCTGCGAACATCAAGCGCCCTGACCTCCTGGGCATTGCGCACTGCAGGAGGATGACCGACGACCGGCATGAGCCATGTGAGGGACCTTGCCGCTACGGCGTGCCATGGTCATGATGCCCTGGCCATCGACTTTGCTGCCCTGTGGAGCTTCCATGTCAGCTGTGCCTGCCGCATGCTCACCGTGTGAAGCTGCTGCCGAAGACCTTCTGCAGGCCGAAGATCTCGACGGCGCCCGCCGCCAGACCCTGCAGCTGCGCTGCTTCGCTTCCGTCACCGCCCGCCAGAGCCCTGCGCGTCATCAGGACAGGAGATCACATTCAGGCGACTTCTTGACCGGGGTTCTGATTTGTGTTGCTAGGCTCAGCCGGCGCAGCGTCACTAGGTAGAAGATGCACCCTGCGGCAACACGATGTGCATGTCGGCAGACATACGAAACAAGGCCAGCGCCTTCGCCCTCCTCTGCCTCAACTGGTTGAGATCTTGAAAAATAAACCAGATGCACGTTCATATCTTGAACCGTTGACTGGAAGGGGCGCACCCGGCTCGGCCGGTGCGGTGCTCGGCCAGCGCCTTGACTTCGTCCGCCTCGGCCGCAACGTCCGGATCCAGGGAATCCACGTCGAAGGGGCAGGCCCGCGCTCCGGACAGCGGCGGCCGCAGCCGCTGCTGGCCCCTGCGGCAGCAGTGAAGGGTGGTTCTTACTGCATATCATCGGGTAAGGTGGACCATGCGCCTGCATCCGATTTGCCGTTCAAAGCGAGTGGGCGCATTCCGCGTGGTGTTCGTTGAGGCCGCTGTGCAAGGCTTGCTGGATGATGCTGCTTCCGCGTTCCCGCATGCATCAAATGGCCTACCAGCAAGGAGACTGGCCAAGACGGCGCAGCAGAGATGCATGGAGATGAGTACAATCTTAGGTAGGATGACATGTGAACGGTTTTGAGAAGCGCACATGTTGGTCGACATGGTGGTGCGCTTGCGGAAGTTGGCGCGGCCGCCGAGGCCCCAGTAGCTGGGAAGCAGGAAGTACCATGGCCGCTTCCGCACGCCGTTCTCGTTGGCCAGCACGTTGTCCAGCCACACCGCCAGCGCCAGGTACAGCAGCCACTGCGGGAAACAACAATATGGATAACAAGAATGAGAAATCGTGAGAAATGCTGGACACCAATTATTTGCCATCCAACTCCGACCACACGAAATGTTCAGCCACACCGCCAGAGCAAGGTACAGCACCCACTGCGATGCACAGCTACAATATGTTTGTTGCAACATCACTTCAATGGAAGTGTGCAGCCACACGATGCACACCAGCACGATAAAATTGCGAATGCAATATTACTTTTCAAGTCGGTCATACCGATGTTCGATTCTCATCGAGCCGGCATGCGGGTTCATGTGTCGGTTACTGTGCTCACCGGCGAGGGTGCGGCCGAGAGGCAGCACGCAGCCGCAGAAACATACAGCATGCAGGGCTTCCACATTACGAAACTCAGAAACACGCGCCTCGGCGGCGAGGATGATGAAAATTTTGCCAATCGGCAGCACGCAGTCGTAGTTTATGTACACATCTGGATTCGAGGGCTGCAGCTGCTGCTGCGCAAAGTCCAGGTTCTTGCAGTAGCTGCGGGGGCAAAAGAAAGTACAGATGTCAAAAGCCGGGCAGTGAGAGGCGTCTATGCACAGCATCGAAATTACGTTATGAGCCCTCATTTCTCCTTAAACATTTCTCGTGTGTATATCGGATCACCACACGAGTGTGGCGCCTGAGGCAGGCAGTCCAGGTCACTCAAAATAACGGTCAACAGAACATGTTTGGCGGCCAGACCTGTCGCGCAGGCCCCACTGCAGAGCCAGAGCCGGCGCCCGTGGCAGTCGTACCCAGGTTCACTACACTTGTCTTCTGTTACAGTTATCAGATGCAGCGAAAGCACCTGTCGCGCTGGCCCCGCTGCAGGCAAGCCCGAGACAGCCGAGACCAGCGTCATATATTTGTTTTTGGGAAACAATCCAATCCAATCCAATCCAATCACAGCAATTTCCGTTTCATTGAACTTGTTCTCGTTTATGTCGTGTGGATTTCTTGTCTCAAGTTTCAGCTTTCATTTCCGATTTCAACTTTCGCACCTGTCGCGCTGGCCCGACTGCAGCCCGGTTTGAGCCCGAGGCGGCGAGCTCCATGGTCGAATCGTTTGGCTGTCCAATCAAATTGACAGTGCGTCCTTTGGTTCGTTCACTCCTGAGGTTGTGTCGTGCGAACACAGAGTTTCAATCTCCGCACCTGTCGCGCTGGCCCCACTGCAGACCGGGGTTGGAGCCCGACGCAGCGAGCCCCAGGTCGGTGAAGCCCTTGGACAGCAGCGCCCAGGGGAGGAGCGCGAAAACGATGCCGACGATGAGCTTCGAGCCGGTGAAGGCTGGACTGTACGGATACCCGAACTGGATGATGGTCTGCAGTAGACAACACATGGAATAGTCACAGACGGTACATGGATTAGTCACAGACAATGCATGGATTAGTCACAGTCAGAAGAGATGTAAAGAAATAAAGTTCAGACCATGTACAAAAAATCACATCGTTGTACAGTCAATGACGAGCTCCTACAGAGCGTGCCTGCATGATTTAACAGATGACGAACAAACCGAAGCACGGTTTGACTGCCGGATGTGTGAACCAAGAAACCCTAGAAGGGTTGGCTCATCTGGGAAGCGCGCCTGCATGATCCAGCCGACGACGAAGATAACAAAGCCCAGGTTGACCGCTGTGGAGGCCTTGGACACCAGCGTCGACAGCAGGAATGCGAAGGAGCTCATCGCCAGCTGCAGTAAGAAACGTCGCACAGATAAGTAATGCTCAAGCCAGTGAATGAGGGAAAAATAATATTGCTAAACATCATGGAGATCGGGGAACGCAAAGGAGCTCATCGCCACCTGCGGAGCGGTCAAGGGAAGGAAGAACAGGTTAAGAAAGCCTTGAGAGAGCCCAGCACATGACAGAATGTGGTGCGCCTGGAGGGCATTAGAGGAAGGGGACGCGAGGCCGATGGTTCCTTTTGACCAAACACATCGAAAGCGCGACCTGGAAATTTTACTGGAGTTTGAGCGCGCCTGGAAGAGGAAGAAGAGGAAGAAGATGAGGCCGAAGGAGTTGGCCTTGAACAGGGTGAACTGCCACATCGCGCCAAAGCCTCCAAGCAGCAGCGCCGTTGCCGCATCCTGTACAGCACGATCAAAACGCATCATTTCTGTGACCACTCGATCCGAATGTGTTGGGTTTAGCGTTTAGGTCAGTACCCTGAGAGCGGCAACGGCCCAGAAGCAGCGCAGCGCCGTCGGCGCATCCTGCGAAGCAAGCGCAATCTAAATTGGAAGTCGCTACTCGACTTGGTAAGCCTCTCATCACCTGCTGTCCATGGTCCGGAGACGAAGCCACGCTGGCAGGCGAGCACTTTCAAGAGCCTCGTCAAGTCTGGGGAGGGGCGGCTGTGTTCATCCGCATGCATGTGCACTTGCACTTGCAGAAGGCCGCGCCCTGCAGTGGCCAGGCGCACTATGGTTTACGCAGAGGCCTCCATTGATTCCCATTCAATTGGAAGACGGTTTTGATTGTTGTAGAGTGTTGTACAGTCTCTTTTCTTCTAAGGTTTAGAAAGTATTAGTAAAAAAGGTTTAGAAGGTATTAGTAAAAAAGGTTTAGAAGGTATTAGTAGAAAAGTATATTTTGAAAATTTCATATGTAAACTTTAGGGTTAGGGTTTAGGGTTTGAAAAGACTTTTGAAAATACTCTGTGCCTTGGTTCCGTGCGCGTGCGTTAAGGTCATGAGATTGTATTTCATATCCCGGATTGTAATTGCATGTTGGCCTCCTTGATTTGGATCAGATTGCGTGATAAGAATTCTCCTGGTGTTCAAAAGTAAAGAAAAACATCAAACATTTTCTTGAAAAGATTTCTTTTTAAGTTTTCAAAGATGTAAAACTTTTTGATAAAAAAATAGTCTTATAATCTAGAGCAATGCAAATTGATAGATCCAGCATGCATGTATATTTTTCCGTGATGGACACTTTGAATGATGGACACCCTGCATGATAAACATGTCGAGGAGATGCACAATCACTGCTGCCAGCAGCTCACCAGGACAAGCTCGAAGGAGGCCCAGCTGAGCCAGAAGGCCGAGTCCAGCATGCCCATCGTCCGCATCGCCTGCCGCAGCCGCAGTTCCCGCTCGGCGACGATCGAGCCCATCTGCGGCAGATTGAGATGCCAAACTGAGGCCAAACAATATTGGACGGGCATAGAGGGTTTAGGGTTTCAGCGCTGCAAGAATGCTATCAATTTGCAGAGTCGCATTGCGCGGCGCCTGCTGCCTGCTGCAAAGGCAGTCAACAGTGCGTCGCCACCCCGCACTTGTGTGCAGACGCACGAAGCAGAGATCAGGTTTGCGCTTACGCATCCAGGTGCCGCACTGCTGCATGTGGGACAATGCGCCGACGCGCCTGCAGCAAAAGTGCTGCGTGAGGCAGCACGCAGGCATGCGGCGAAGGGGTTGCATTAGAGGGGACTCACCACGAGAACGAAGGCGAACATGTTGGCGGCGAACACAAAAGGGCCCGCCAGAGTTCCCACCAGGCTGAAGTTGTCCACCTGTTGAGGGAATTTGCGAGCTTTCGTCAGGAAGCTGTGTCAGGCCCCCAAAGCCCTGTTCGAATTGGATGAATGCGCTTGCAGCAATGCAATCGGTCCGGTGCTGCACGAGGCAAGCCATGCGGAGGCCAGTTGCATGGACACGGAGTGGCAGACGCCCTCGAAGCCTAGGGCTGCTGCAGAAATTGCATTTGCTCGTGTAGTGCTCTAGCTAGCTCATCGGTCCCTAGCTGGCTCTCCAGGCTCACGAAAGCAACACCGCTGAATTCAAGGCAGGCAGCAGCGGTCGCACCGCCGGGTGGGCAAAGCTGGACAGAGAGACCGCCCAGTCGGCGGCGGCGAGCGTGCGGCCGGGGGTGGCCTCAAAGTAGGACCTCGCGATTTCGCGTTCAGCGGCAACCTGCAGCGGCACCTGCACGTAGGTGTTGGGGTCCTGGAACTTGCCGTGGAAGTTCCTCGCCTGCGCACATGAATAGGAACGAGGATTGTTCTGGGGTTTGCTGAGGCGGCTTGGCCCGTTGCCAGCATGTCAAGACATGCTGCGCAAGGGTGCCCCCATGCGAGGCCTGACATGTGCTGGTCTCGGGGGCGCAACGCACCATACGCAACAGTGTGAAGCCCATCAGGCTCCTTCTAAACAAAAGGCGCTGCTGCTGCTGCTGCTGCTGCCGCTGCCGCCGCTGCCGCTGCTGCCGCTGCTGCTGCTGCCGCTGCTGCCGCTGCTGCCGCTGCCGCTGCCCGTAGGCGCATGACCTCCCGACAGCATCTTCTGTGTGGAAGCACAGATGGCGGTTGAGACAACAGACCGAAACAATTCGAAACAGCGCGAGTGAAACCCACCGTGGAGTTGGCCTGCAGCACGAAGCCTATGTTGCCGCCCGGCTGCCGCGAAAAAAACAGGCCGCCGCTGACCGTCTCGGGGTTGGCTACCTCGTACGCATTTGCGGCGGCGCGGCTGGCAAAGCCGCGCACTGCCGACATGGGGATTGCGCGGCCGGGGTTGTTGGTGCGGATGCCGGCCACAATGGTCTGCAGAGATGTGACACACAGGTCTCCGCAAAGTGACTCCCAAGCGGCATCGTTCAATACAATCAGCCGGTGAACAGGCAGAATTTCAGGTCGCAAAAGCCTGTCTCATTGACGGTCGCATGACTCAGCAGACTCAGCGGTCTTGTCGTCTCTGCGCAAGAGACTGGGCACAGGTGTTGAGGCATGCTGAATCAGGGCAAAGGTAAAAGCGCGCCTCCACTGTGGTGTCGCCGGTCGGTGCATACACGAAGTCCAGGCATGGCGACTTGGTGAAGATGTTTGCTGAGCAGTCGGGAATCGAGGCGACACGCTTGGAGCTGCAGGAGTTTGTGCGGCACAAACTTCGTCAGTGAACGAGCGATGGCACAGGTGATGCCGCCATGTGTCTAGCACATGGTGCCATGTGACAAGCCACATGCACAGCAGCATGTACGCTTCGTGAGTGTGACGGAGGGCAGCTGTCAGGGTGCTCGGCCACGCCAGACTGCTGATGTCATTGTTCATGAAGGCAGCAGGCAGCACTGGCAGGGCGGTGCGACCATTGCAAGAACAGCGCGTGTGAGGGTTGGGGTGCTGCACTGGCCGGGCAGCGGCACGAAATGCGCGAACTGCGCACGTGGGATTGGGGATGCTGCGGCTGGCATTGAAAGAGTCATTGCCAGTCGTAAGTGCCTCGTTGACCACCCAGATGAGGGCCATGAAGATGAATGGGGCGATGATGACGCGGGCAGCGGTCGCCTGCCAGTTTCGTCGCGCCACCAGCACTGCGCACACGAGGGGCATTGGTGGGATCAGTGTCACTGTCACGAGCGGGTGCGCGCTGACGCAGTCGTGCATCAGACTGAAACGCGATCATCGCTACCGACTGACGAACGGTGCGACCTCGCCTTTGGGTAACTGCATTTGGTCCAAATATGCAGCCGCGGCAGGCGGGCAACCCACCAAGCAGCTGTATTGGATCGAACACAGCGATGCAGGGTTGGCAGTCAGGGACGTCGAGCTCGCCGTCAACACCACAAACGCACAATAACTTGCCGTTCTTGACCAGGAGCGCGACATACTGCTGGCTGAACCGCCGGGTCCACCCGGTTGTTCTGGGCTCAGGTCTCGCTACGCTGCCATCGACAGTCGTGGCGCCCGCATTGCCTTGCTTGCCCATGGAGGGCGCGGATGCAAGGCGATTCGGCAGCACTTGGTGCCGCTGCCGACAGTCAAAGGGCAGTCAGACAGCAGGCGTGTGCTCTGTACCAACTTGGCAGTGCGCGATCTGCTCGGCGAGCCTCTGAAGGCAATGAGAGAGCTCTCAAGATCGGTGCTGCGGAGTCTGCACGCACGGCCCTCACAAGTGTCGCGGATCTGACTGTCGGAAATACAGGCTCAACGTGTGCAGGCACCCGGAAGTGATGGCAGCGGCCTTTCTGTTCGCTGTGCAATAAGCTTGAAGGCTGGCAGCGGTTTGGGGATCACGAGGCCGTGGTGCTAGCCGATCTGGAAGCTAGCCGGCGATTCTGCATGTGTGTGAGAGCCTCGTGTGATGCCACACCAAGTTTACTGCTTGTACTTTGTGCAGTAAAGTTGCCATGAAAGATGGTAAAAAGAGGATGACAGAGCGGTTTAGTCAGCCCCTCTCTCCAGCCTTCGAACCGATCGGAACGGCATGTCGACAGCCAGAGGAATTGCACCGCATATTTTGGCGTCGCAGGGATCGATCAGCCGGCGATCTCCGGACACTGTGCTGCACAAAGGCCTCCTGTTGATTCGCACACTCCCGACACGTGCAGTGCGTCTGCATATGCTTTCCGAGTCGCAAACTGCACGAATCGTGCTTGATACCGCAATCTGAACCCCAAGTCAGCACCTTGCGCCCTACCGCGCCGTAGCGCGAAATCCACACGGTGAGACTCCAGCCAGCTATAACCGGCAGTGCACGACACTGTGAGTCGTGGCCGCCATGGAGAATGGACGCACGCCTGACGCATACGACGCCGAGAGTCAGACTCACGGGCGCGTCAAGGTGTGATCCCGCGTCCATCCAATTGCACGACAATCGCTACCCTTGCCGAGCGCGGCTTCAGCCAACTCCGAGGGCTTGGACTATCAAGCCAGTGTAGAAAGAACTCAGGGGATCTTGAATTCGGTGCCATGCAGGCGTCATTCGGCACGCAAGCCAGGGCACTGCTGCACAAGAATGCGGCATACCAGCGGTGCGCTCACATAGTTTCACGTCCATTGCTTCTTCGAGTACCCATCAATGCCATGCCGTATTGTTCTTTTGTACCGTATCACATCACAGTATGGACATTTCGAAACAACCCTGTGTTGCAGGAGGAATCGGCGGTCGAATTGTTGCATCACGGTCACGTACGCCCGCCTCCATGCTCCTGCCCGGCTCTCTTCTAACCTTCAGCGTGATCACAATGGCATTCTGATCGACTGGGTCGCGTCACATAGGCCGTCGGCCTGCACCGGGCATCCGGCCACACTGCGCTCGACATAGCCAAACAGTGCAGACACGCCTGAGCTGCCTGTGCAACGCCTGCAGCCCCATACTTTTCATCATGCTGCTGTACGTCATCCAGAAGCTCGTCAACTCGCAGCTGGACACGCCAGACAACAACGTGAGACCACCGCCAGCTGTGTATTCTGATCATTTGACATGTGCTGCCGGCATGACCCGGCATGTGAGGCGCTCAGAACATCCAATACTGCCGGCCGAAAACTGTGTGTGTTTTTCCGAGTCGGCGATGACATCGGACATGGCTGCCTTGGATGTCTTGTTGGCCTGACGCTCTCTGACTCGCTTCCTGCAGTGCGGCTGCCTATGCCTGCAATGCTGCAATGCCGTTGTCAATGGGTCCTCGACAGATCAGGCGCGCCTCTCTACCTGATTGCCGTATCGCGCTGCGCTTAAGAGCAAAAGAAACCTGGGTTGGTCATCATTGAACGGGATTTTGCTTGGCAGAGCGCGACCTGAAATCCCAGTCTGGCACCACACCATCAGCAGACCCTTGCGAGCGCCCCCACTTGTCAGCACTTTGTCAGCCTCACCCCGTGCGAGAGAGCCGTAGTACACCAACAAACTCCCTGAAAAAACTCGCTGCGGTGGCACGTGCAGGTGTGCCGAAATGCGACAGCATCAGCGCCATGTGACCCCGGCACGTACAACGGCGATTGCAAGGTAAATAACACATTATCATTTGTCGCTGTACCCCGTCTCGCCCTGGTTGCATGTCAGCCAAGTCCCATGTGGCAACACCAACGTTCAAAATTTACATCTCATCATTGGATCGCTTTCGCTACTGCAGACAAGGGACAAAACGAAATGCGGGCTCCAGTACAGCGACCAGGACAATGCGGGGTTCTGTGCAATCGACAACCCCTCCACCTGGCCGCCGCTGCTGCAGGCAGGACTCTGCAATGCCCTCCTCACCTTGCCAATCCTTCTCTGGCAGCGTCGTCATGAGGCATTTGACGCGGACATGGCCCCCCTGGCGCAACAGATTTGACGGCATCATGCATGGGCGGAGGACGCATAACTGTTGTGTGTCGCTCTCCTTCGGCTTCTGCGCCTTCGGCTTCTGCGCTCTGTTGGCATCGGTCAGGATCGGATCTCCAGCCGGACTCCCTGTACACCGGATGCCTGTCATTCCTCGTTATCTCATATGGTCCCCTCAAGCAAATTGATTGGACATGCAGGTGCCCACTGAACAGTACCGAGCACAGCCCTATCGGCCCGCGGCCGCCGTTCTGTACACTGGCAGTGACCCGCAGACGGCGCGCGGCATTGCCGCCAACCTATTCCAGACGGCAAACCTGAGCGACACGGCTCAAGTGACAGCTGCGACGCAGCTCTTCCGCGCCGGCCTGAACGAGGTCTGCCTAATGACTTTCTGCCATCCTAACGTTCTACCTTCTCGACTCTGCGACAGCCGAATGCAAGTGCGGTCATGTGCTCGCCCCTGCCAAGGGTTTGACGCCCGCCTGGGTAGCTGCTTCATGCATGCCTGACCCGGTGGCCTACTATGGGGCACAAGGCGCAGTCCGCCTCTGTGTGCACTGTGATTGGCGTGCGCACTGATTCGGCCTGTGCCCGTGTGAGACGGTGTTTGCTCAGTACCAGGTGCTCCGGACCTGCTGCGTCCCATGCACCACCTGTCCCTGACAGTGAGCTGCGAAACGAAATGCAAATCCCGCTGCTGCAGACGCCGACGGTCGTCAACGGCGACGCGATCAGCGAGCTGGGCTACAGCCTCGGCACGTCCGCGGACAACTACAGATCCTACTTCCTGGAGGCCGCCTTCGTGCAGAACCTGGTGCGATTGAAAGAATGGGGAAACCGTCCTCCTGGAAACCGCCTGTGTATAGAACCTTGAGCGAAAAGGGGAAAGACAATTCCCACTTCCTGGAGGCCGCCTTTCTGCAGAACCTGGTGCGTCGCCGGGCCACTGTCCCCGTCCACCCCTGTGTGTTGCTTATGCAGACCGCAGGCAGGGCGTATCTCCGGTGCAGCTGACAAGAGTGCTGCAAATCATCATGCGGCAGGGCTGGCGTGCACTGCACACCGCACCACTTGCAACGCAAGTCCATGGATCTGCCGACGCTGCACGCAAACTGAGTCCAGCGTTTGACAGACTCCCCAGGCATCAAGTTTGGCACCGAAACAACCAAAGAGATACTGACTGAAAAGCCACGCCCGTTCTCGCTTGCAGCCGGTGTACAACATGGTGCCCAGCTGCGCCACGCCGGCCGCGCAAAATTCGACGTCCGCGCTCGCAGCCGTGCTCGGCAACGCACAGAGCAATGGCATCAACTTTGGCGCGGATTTGGAGTGTACGGCACAAGCGGCGGCGTTCGTCCAGAACGCCACGGCGATCCACCGGCAGCTGTACTGCGGCTTTTACCAGGTGTGCAGCGTGAAGATGCGTACCTCGCCACAGGTGCAGCTGCTGACCAGTGTGTTGCCCCAGCCGCGCCAGGTGCTTTGCTTTTGGCGACGCCGACGCCTTCGCCCGGGCTGAGACGGCAGCCCGTAAACCCTGAGGTGGACCCGCACCGCGGCGTGATTTGCACTTGGGGCGTGACTGCTCAACCTTCGCTGGCCGCAGGCAAAGTGCAACGCCTCGGCGTCTTTCGCGGAGAACGCATACGTGCACGCCTATGACTTCGGCAACACGACGAGCGACCAGTTCTCACTGACCTACTATTACAACGACACCAACCAGCTGAATGCCACGAACGGGCCTCCCTACGTGCAACGCATGAATCAAGTGCGCTGATGGTGTTGTTTCCTTTCTATGGGTTTGGTCCTGTCGTGTTTTTGTTCCGATGTACCAATCTTTCGACAGCGCCTGGACCGTGTGCGCTGCGCTGGCCATGGTTATGCTGCAAGGCCGGCTCTGGCGGCACCGCGCTGCGGCAGCTTTGCACTGTGGCAGCAGGACCTGCCAGTCGTTGCGCGCTGCTGATCTGCTCGCCTGTTCCCAGAAACCCTGGGTGCGGCCCTGCAACCGTCCACGGCGTGTGCCCCACCCTGCAGTGTATCTGCAATGCGCAGGGCCTCAACATGGCGGTGAACGCCTTCCTCAAGTACTCGCTGGGCGAAAACTTCTCCGCACCTCTGCTGGGCATCAGCGAGATGCCCAAGCCGGAGACGCGCCTCACACTCGACTTTTCCTCGCTGCTGGGTGCGGCTCTTTGTTTGTCCAAGCATGTCCAGCAGCCTGTGTCGGACGTGCCCAGTGTTGGCACACCGAAAGCTGCCGTCTGGGTCAGAGGACTGCTGTGCAGCAGCTGCCTGCCGCCATGCCTTGCCTGTCTGTCGGCCTGCCGTCGGTCATGTCTGTGTCATGGCTGCTGCGGCCCTGTGCACAGTCGACTCCAGGCAGGATGTGCAACCCTGCCTGTCTATTGGGTCGCTGCTGACACCATGCATTGCGTGTCGCAGGCCCCATTTTCTTCGCGTGGCTGACGCAGCTGCTGCTGCCCATCATGCTCATCAATCTGGTGTATGAGAAGCAGCAGGGGTGCGCGGCACCATGCCAACACTGTTTAGTAATGATTGAGTAATGATTGAGGACCAGCTTGCTGTCTGACGGCATGACCACGGCCACTCCCTTTCCACGTGTGCTGACTGCTGGGAGACACATCTCTTCTATGTTTGCTTTGCGTCGTTCATCAGGCCGCGCATCATGGTGACGATGCACGGGCTGAACACGGCGCCTACTTCAGCATGATAAAACCTTTGAGGTTACCAGGTGCTCTAGTGCCAAAAATTGGTTCTGCCGTAGGCTGCGCATCATGATGAAGATGCACGGGCTGGGTGACAGCGCGTACTTCAGCGTACAGTACCTGTGGTTCCTGGCGTTGTACTGCGCCTACATGGTCGTCCTCATCGTCATCGCCTCCGCCGTCAACATCGGCTTCTTCCGCCGCAACTCCTACGGCCTGCAGATTGTGCACACCCCATCCTTATGCTGCACACTTCGTATGCTGGTGTCTCCAATGGTGTCTCCAATGGTCGTTCCTTGATGCCTCCGGTCTGCAGTTATGCTGCGGAGAGTGCGGCCTCCCTGTAGGCTTATTGTGCGAGACGAGCCGGCAGCGCCCTGCGCAGATGGTGATCCATCTCAAGTCTATTCCTGCTTTGTGATGCCGCCACTGAGGCGCTGACATGAGACTCTGAGAGTCGCTGCTCATTGCTGCAGGTGTTTTATTTCGTGTGGGGCAACTGCCTCGTCGCCTTTGGCTTCGTGATGTCAACATTCTTCCGCGTCGTTAAAACCGCCGTAGTCTTCGGATACCTGTACACCATCGGCTCTGGTGCGTAAGAGCACCCCGTCGCACTTTTTCTTCACGTGCCCTCGCAGCACGGAGGCTTGTCAAGCCTACTGCGGCAACGCTGCGAGGCTTGCTGGTCCGCACAAACCCTGTAGGGCCAGACATGCAGGTTTTGGTGCCAGCACATGCATGCGCCAGCGAGATCAAGCACATATCGCGAGGCGACGGCCTGCGCTTGTGTCTCTGCACCTGTGCTTGTATCAGTACAACTCTGCTTGCCGGCCGGCCTGCCTCGCTACCTGCTTGCTCCAACGCTCCCCCAGCACGGGTGCAGCCATTTCAGTTATGTCCCCTTGGTCCATCCAGCTTTCTGTACTTTGTTTTTCTGCCTGCTCAACTGCAGGCCTGCTGGGGTACCTGCTCTTCCAGCAGCTGATCGAGCGCGGCTACTCCTGGGTGTGGGTGCTGGAGCTCATACCCTCCTTCGCGCTGTACCGCGGCCTGTACGAGTTTGCGCAGTACGCCTTCAAGGCCGGCTTCGGGGTGCGCGAGAGTGTCACCTTATCACATCATTGGTTCATCTGCAGTTCAATCGGTTCATCTGCAGTTCAATCGCATTCCTGCTTGAGGCCATCTCGATGCACGCCTGCTGTGTTTGCACTTGTCCGACCAGTTGCGTTTACAGGACTGGAGGCTCGTCCGCGTGCATGGGTCATTGGGCTGGCTGTCAGCTGCGCAGTTTGCAATTCTGTTTTCGGCTTGCACTTTGAGCAACCTGTTCTCGTCCCGCTACAGAATGGGGACGGGCTGAGCTTCAAAAACATCAACGATGGTTACAATGGTAAGTAGCTGGCATGCGCGGAAATGCACATTCTTGCTGCGCTGTCAGACCTCGCACCTGCGCCTGTAGTGCTCATGCACGCCCAATGCATCCCGTTTGCAGCTAGCTGGAGCATTCGCCGTCGCATACCGAGCCGCCTCTTCAACGCCGGTTTGGTGTGTGAAAAAAAAAGCATCCTCCTAGTGACGGCCTACGTTTCGGTGTGAAAACTGGACGCCGCTGTGTTTCAGTCAGTCCAACCACCATGGCGTCTCCTGCACCCCGCAGGCATCAGCGTGGCGATGGGGATCATGGCCATCGAGTGGGCGCTCTTCCTTGTCCTGGCTTGGTACCTGGAGCAGGTTCTTCCGTCAGGTGAGGATCTGGGTGAGGATACGCCGATGCCAGTTCATGACCGCATCGAATGACCGGCTGCAAGCTGCGATGCGAAAATCCGACCGCACATGCGTGCACGAGGCGTCCCTACTGCAGCCCTGACTGAAAGCAGAGAGAGCAATCAGCCAGTGAGTTTCGAAAGTGTGACGCAGCCAGAAAAGTGGAAAAAAAAGGAAAAAAGGGGAAAAAAAGGGGGGAAAAAGGGGGAAAAAAGGGGGGGAAAACCTTGCACAGCAGAGTCACGGAAGCCGTGTGTTCCAACAGGCACCGGAGTGCGACGCAGCCCGCTGTTCTTCCTGGACAGCGCCAGGAAGCGACGCCAGCGGCGCAGCGGCACAGTCGTCGACGCGGCGCTGCCGCGGCCGCGCAAGTCCGTGGACAGCGACCTCGTGGTGGGTGTTTGCAGGATTCCCTTGCTGTTCGATTCACGAAACTCAAAACGCAAGGCGAGAGTGGCTCTCGCCAGCCGTTTGAACACCTGCTGCGGCGCACGTCCAGACCTGCTGCCTTCTGCACTGCCTGTTCCAAGGTCGGGCCTCGTTCCGAGTGAACTCCTGTTGCTGCAGCGGCACAGTGACAAGGTGGCAGAAGGGTATGTTAGGTGGCAGAAGGGCGTGTTAGGTGGCAGAAGGGCATGTTCGGTGGCAGAAGGGCACGTTAGGTGGCAGAAGATCATGTTAGGTCTGATCATCCAACCTCAATGCAGGTTCGTCTTTCTGGACGCGACGATGTGGTGGAGGAGCGAGAGCCCGTTGCTGCGATGCCAGCTCAGCGCCATCGAGACCGTGAACTGTGCCCCACCACAACAGCCTAATGGCAGCTCGGTGCAGAAGATCCTGTGCCGAACCCGACCTTTCATCCGCCTTGCAGACGGTGCTGGCGGGCGACAATCTGGCAGAGGGTTGGGTCGAGACGCAACTGAAATTTCTCAAATTTGCAACTCCAATCTCGTGTGGTTTGAATTGCAGCTGCCGCTGGAGAACTGGAGGGCGGTGATGAGACGCGGAGCAAAGGATTGTGCCGTAAACGCCGACGTCTATGTATCATTTCAGGGTTTGATAGTACTCTTGTGTCTACCGCTACGCGGCTGGAGGCTGGAGGGCGGTGATGTGACGGAGGAGCGGGAGCGCGTCGCCGCGTTGCCGGCAGGGGGCCGAAAACATCCTCAAAGGTTTCTGACCACAGCAGCCGGATGGGGTTTCAGTGCAAACTCATGATACAATAAGACTGTCTCTGCCATTGCGCAGCTGCCGCTGGAGGGCGACGACGTTGCGGAGGAGCGGGAGCGCATCGCCGCGATGCCGACCGACGGCTCTGGCGATGCCATCGTTGTGCGCGGCCTGCGCAAGGTCTACCCGGCGCAGGTAATAAGGCCTAATGCATAATTTCTAGCCTCTAGGTTGGTGTGTTGCTGACACTGCTAATCACGCCGGCTTTCACAAACGCGCTGCGTACTTCCTTTAGTACAGCTTTGTGCGTCACTCAGTTTGATTTGGCTGCAGCTGCATCCCTTTGGCGGTGCACACAACACACCGCCCACCTGCCATCAGCCTGCTGTCTGCAGGCGGCTTGCACCCGATCCTGTTACGATGGTGTGTCTGCGGCTGCTCCGGAAACACACAGCGGCTTTAGTCCTGAACTGAGGAAACACACAGCAGCGTGTAGCCATGCTGACGGCATCGTATAATCAGAGACCGCGCGCTCGACAGAGGGTCCGATGCAGCCAGGGGTGATTAAAATGCCCTAATGAAATGCACTAATCACCCCAGCAGAGAGCCGACTCCATGACTGAGTTCCCGTTCGCGCAGGATGGCAACCCGCCCAAGATTGCGGTCAAGGGCCTGGACCTGGGCATTCGCCGCGGCGAGGTCTTCGGTGAGCAATTTCGCTTCCATATATTATGGAATTGGCTTGCTTTGAGGCGTGTTCATGTGCCTGAGCGCGACTGTGGCAGACTCGCTGTCTCGTCCGCCGTTGGCAACAAGCTGAAGGCGCTGCTTGGTGGGTCGCAGCATCAAAAACGTAACGATTATGTATTTGTTGTCTGCAGGCCTACTGGGTCCCAATGGCGCTGGCAAGACGTCGGCCATCCACATGATGATCGGCTTCCTGGAGCCCACAGCAGGCGAGGCCTCTGGCGGCTCGCTCGTGTCGAGCCTGAGGCTCAGAGCGTGTGCGGGGTGTGCAGCGTGTCTGTGATGACAGGGATCGAACCCGCGTCCTGCATGGCCATTGGCTCCGCAGCGGTGTTGACACGACCGGGAGCGCTGAACCCATCTGCTCAGTGTGCCAGGCTGTCACCTGCTGTCAGTCACAAACACACAACCCTAAACCCTGCACTGCACAGGCACTGCCGCTGTGGAGGGGCTGGACATCCGGGAGGACATGGCAGCGGTGTACGCGCTCATGGGTGTCTGCCCCCAGGTGCGCGCTTTGGTCACTCCCCTGCCCTGGAGCACGCCTGCAAGAGCTTGGCAGGCTGCACCCCCCGCATCTGTGGCGACCTACAGCCTCAGCTGCATCATCTAGAAGACTTCGGACAAACTTTCGTTGGGAGGATATCCTGAGGAAGGAGTCTCCTCCCATAGCAGGCCGTGCTGCAACAGGAGGCGGCGACAGCGCCTGGTGACACACCTCAATGCATGCGCATGCCAAGGCAGGGCTGATGTCCACAGGCCGACCACCACTGAATGTTCTCTCTGTGTCTGCTCCTGCAGCACGACCTGCTATGGGAGCAGCTCACACCGGTAGAGCACCTCAACTTCTACGGCCGCCTCAAGGGTCTCAAGGTGTGATGTCTTCAGGTGTCGACATGCGATGTGTCTCGCCTGCCTGCATGTTTCGGGTGGAATCTTGTCACACCTGTGCCCTGCCTGCTTCCCTGGGCGCTGAAACGAACTGCTGCAAAGAATGTCGCTGTGGACACTGCCATCCATCCATCCATCATTGAATGCATTCGCTCGACAATTTCGCCAGCACCTGCCAGCAAGTTTTGAGTTGGTGTCAACAACGTATTGTTCTGCAGGGCAGGCCGCTGGGCGGCGGCGGTGCAGGCGGGTCTGTGCGCCGTCACTAGAACATAGATTGCCGTATGGTTTCGAATCCTGTCGTAGTCCTCAGTATTGAACAACGTACTACAGGGCAAGCCGCTGGCGGCAGCGGTGGAGGCGGGCCTGCGTTCGGTCAACCTGTGGAACGTGCGCCGCAAGCGCGTGGGGCAATTCTCCGGCGGCATGAAGCGTCGCCTGTCTGTCGCCGTCAGCTTCGTCGGCGACCCAGCCGTCGTATACCTCGACGAGCCCAGCACGGTGCGGTTAGAAATTTGGTACAATTGGTATCTCAGATGGCGGCTTTAGACTTATTCACCATGCCGAAACTCCTTTGGGCACAGGCAGCCACAGACGCTGCATTGCACCGAGAATTTCAATTCCAGTAACCTCACATCTGCACAACAACCCAAATGGCTGTCTCCATGCAGGGGCTGGACCCCGCGTCGCGGCGCAACCTGTGGGAGGTGGTCAAGAAGTCGCGCGCGGGGCGCGGCATTGTGCTCACCACCCACTCCATGGAGGAGGTGCGCTCGTTTCCTCACGTGATGTGTGACTATTGAAACACACACACACACACACACACTGTGGTGCCTATTTGTGGACCCTGCTTGTGCTGGGTATCAATTAGGACGTCCTATATCTAGGCTCGCAAACGCAGCTCAAAACCGCAGCTCGAAAACGCAGCTCGAAAACGCACCTGCCAGCGCTGGCCTCACTCGTCTTGTCATTACACTAGGAAGGTTTGCAACCAATGTTCTGCAGGCGGAGGTGCTGTGCGACCGGCTGGGCATTTTTGTGGATGGGCAGCTGGTGTGCATCGGCGCGCCAAAGGAGATCACCGCTCGCTACGGCGGCTACCTGGTGCGCTACCAGTACAATGAACTCAGTGAGACAACATAACGCATATTCAGGATCACCACTGTGATGAAAGGGGAGGGATCATGTACAGAGGCCATCACGCGTGCTACGGCGGGCTATCTGGCGCGCCATCAAAGTAGCCAAAGCTTCGGGCTCCACATTATCAGGCGCCGCATCCTATGGGTTGCGCGCCCGGGGAGATCACTGTGCTCCATGGCGGTTACAGACCGACGCAATGATGACAGCCTGTCCAAACGGTATTGCTCGCAGGTGTTCACCGTCACGACGGCGATGGCGTCGGCCGATCTTGATGCGGCAGACGCGCTGGTGCGTTCGCTTTCGCCCGGCGCGCGGCGGACCTATGCGCTTGGCGGCACGCAGAAGTACGAGCTGCCGACCAGCGAGGTGTCGCTCAGCCAGGTGCGCAGGAGTCCAGAGCAAAGTCGATGTGCTTCCTGCTTCTACAGGAATATATATGTGGACATCTGGCTGTCGCCAACCGCGCGGCGGACCTATGCGCTCAGCAGCACGCAGAAGTTCATCTTGAAAAGCAGAACATTAAATAAGGCTACGAGCTGCCGACCAGCGAGGTGTCGCTCAGCCAGGTGCCAGAGCGGAGACGATCGTGCGTTACCACATTGGCCTCGGCAACAGCGTCATGGGAGCTGCTCTTGTCTGGGGCGGCACTCTGCAGCGCCCAGAAGAACCAGCAGACTACGTCGACGGGTGGAGGCCACATGGCCAGGACAGCTGGTGACGGCACGTGGTTGAATGTCCTGCTGTTGTGCGACACAGGTGTTTGCAGCGATGGAGCAGGCTAAGGGGTCGCTCAATGTGCTGGACTGGGGCGTCGCCAATGCCACCCTGGAGGAGGTGAACAATTCTATTCAGATCCACCAGTTTCTGTAACGCTGCTGGCGTCACCTTGGAGGAGGAAGGGTGTTGCTCGGCTTGTGCAGCTGTTTGTGCTGGACTGGCAATCTGTGGGGCGTCTGCCGTCAATTCTTTCTAGGTGACTAAAGAGCATTTTCCTCGTAGCAGATTACGTGGATGCGCACCTCCTTCCCTGCAATTATCTCCTGCGTGATCACTGTGCAGGTGTTCATCAAATTCGCCCGGCAGATCGGCGCGGAGGGGGAGATATGACCAACTTGATTCAAGAACGTGCAGAGCTGCCACACTAAGCGATAAGCGGCGTCCGCCAATAGCTGGCCACACTCATTGACGGGACATGAGCACTACGAAGACCCACAGCCCACAATGCAATGGGGATTTGTGACTGAACTCCTGAACCAAAGGAACTCTGTATTCTTAGGCCGTCTCGCAGCCGCTGGCGCGTACTTCCAGACACTCTTCGGACAGCGCACATAGTTTAGGCCATTTGCAGACGTCTTCGTCAGTTTATTCGGGTATGTCAAGAGGAGCGCTTGACCGTTGGAAACTGGTAGTCGCCGAGCTGACAGTGTTGGAAGGGTTTGCATGTCAAATCCCGTCCAGCGTGCAACAGAAGGTATCACAGCGGTGGACCTTCTCAGGTTGCTCAGTCCGACGTTGTAATCAGTTTGGCAGCCTAGCCGTCGCCTAACGATTACATGGCCTCACCAGATTCGAGGGGCCCGTCCCAGGCACGCGCACAAGCTCGCTTGATCACTACGGCATGAAATGTGGTTTACTCCGTTTTGCGCACCCTGAATGCATTTTCCCACATGCGACTTATCTCGTCGTCTGATCGTGCCCAGCTATGCAGAACAGCCAGGCATCTCTATGATCACGCCTCCATGATCGCTCATCCAGTCAGGCAGCTATACTTGGAAGTTTGAAATTCTGCAAATTTTGTTTCTGCAATGTTGACGCTGGTACTGGGCCCGAAGCTGACCTTCAGCATTGACCCAGCCGCGCCCGTCACTCTGACGCGCCGGCAAAATCGTTCCGCGAATGAAAGGTGGTAGCACGATGTCAGCCATGGTTCTGTCCTGATGATGGAACTGGGCCCGACGCTCACACTTAGCGTAGACTCGCGGCGTGCGTCACGCTCGCGCGCCCAGAGCGTGCGCTCAACCTGACAATCCTGCAATTTTGGCCCTCTCCCCTCACTTGACTATGGGTCCGCCTGACACTGTCTTGCGCCGCAGGTGTGGGGCCGTCAGAATCGCACCTTCAGCGGACCTTTTGGTTCATGTGGACGTTGCTGTCAAGGTCGGGATGGTGACTATTCACCTTTTCACCTGGTGACTGTTGACCAGAATCCGGACTTGTTCTGGGACGGTCAAATCATGCTTGAGTTCGTCAACCAGGCAGACCAGTTTATTTTAATGGACTTCATCGTTGCTTGTTTCGACAGTTCGTTTTTAGGTTAGCAGTTGAGGGGTTCCCTCCCCGTAGCTGGCGCCCTTTCAGCCCCTCAGGGCTCGACACGGTGTAACATTTATCTCTAAGAAAGAGACTCTATCCTACTCCCAGATCTCCTTCACACCGGATGTGTGCGAAGGGCTTCTTAAACCTATCACTCTGTCCTTTCGCTCTCAGCCGAACAGCTGGCTTTTGATAAAGCGGTATGGCAGAACTGCGGAGGCTGTTTGCGGCTGTGCTGCTGTTTTGTTGCCTGGCTGGCAACCAGGTGCTTGCCGCCCCGCCCCGGAGCGGGGGGACCTTGTTTACCTTCTGGACAGTAGCAAGGGTACATCACTACAGGTTAGCAGCCGATTCCACCTTCAAGAAGCTCTTGCGAAGTGTGGCGTCCTGTGCACATGGCAGCTTGAAGTACCCGGAAAGTTCGCGAGCAGTGTTATACGCAAAAGAACCGGCTGTCCCAGTCAAATGAAGCCAATAGCATACAGACCGACGCTTTCGCCGACGCTCTGCCCAGCAGGCGTGCGTAAATCTCTCCCGGTACAAATATATCATAGGGCGCACAAGAGGCACGTTGCCGACTGCGCGTCCTTTGACTTCTAGATCGATGGGTTACTGGGGAACTTCGGGGTGGTAGTGGGAGGTGTCATCCTTCGGAGGCTACCATCAAGCCTGTGGCTTGGGTGTTGGCTCGGGATCTAAGTGCAGCGACAACCGGTCGCGCTACACGGGTGACGGGAACTGACTGCAAGGATAAAACTCTTTCAGAAGGCTTGATCTGATGGCTGCCGCAGTTGCGAGAAGCACGCAAGATGGTGACCCAAAGGGCATGTCTAGCTGTGGCGGCGCCTGCCAAGTCAGCATGGCCTTTGCAATCTGCTGCCAAGGGCATGTCCCATGTAGCACGATGTTCCAATACGTCAAACAACTGTATGTGAACCCGTACATTGCCTTCGGCATCTTCCAAAGGCCGCTAGGCGCTGGCGGCTCGCAGCGCACGCCGAACATTTCGGCTGGCGCGCCAACGTCTGGCCGCAGCCTCCCTGCTGCGTCCAAGGCTTTGTGCTCCTTAAGACGCTGCTGAATGCACCTGTAACCTAACATTTTGCCCAACTACAGCTGACAAGGTCGCCAAATGACCTCGACTAGGCCGCGAGCGTTGCACTTAGCGCATTGCGACGGCATGCGGACACCGCCCCCACATCCCTCGCCGGTTCATTGTGAGAGTCAGTGAATTCGGTGCATCCATCGCAGGTGAGCTCGGCAAGCGGCACTCCGAAGCTGAACGTACTGCTGACACAGGCACCGGACTTTTTCAAGCAGATTGCTGTGTCGCCCGACCGCAAACACGTAAGACGTTTGCAGATGCATCGTCATCAAAATCGAACACTTTCGTTTTCCGTTTTCTTGTTCAAAGATGTTTGTTTTCCCTGACATTCAAGCGGCTCCACCAAAGGATCTGGTGATATAAACAATGTTGCAAAATGGAGCTTGGAACCTCCGGCTTCTCACAGGGTTTGTGTCTTTTCAGGTCTTCCTCACTGTGGACTACGAGAAAGACTCCTATGAAAACCCGAAGTCCCGGTCGGACCTGTTGGTCGTGAGCCTCACCACCGCCGAGGTAAGCAGCTGGGGTGGTCCGCTTGCGGCACTCCTCCATTCTGCGCGCTGATGTATTCCAGTGGCAAGGCCAGCTGCTGCCATTGCATTCAGCGATGGCTCATCGCTGCCATGTGTCGTTGTGAATCTGTGTCTTCGTAGAGGGGCGGGGGATGCTACCTACCTGGTTTTTTCTGCCGCTGCTGCGCTGAAGGCCAGCTGCTGAACGACAGTGATTCAGCCGTCTGCCTTGCGCTGAGTCGAGTATTTGGCCCAGGAATCCCACAATCTCCAGTGGCATATTATAGTGGCACGTCGCCATTGCGGCACAGGTGGTGGGCAGATTCCGAGTACCCGGCCTCAGCAAAGGATCCCTGAAAACTTGCACCCTCCGCGGCCCGGGTGCGCTTGTTTTCAATGCTTTCATTTTCTTCCCCACTGACTGCTGGTTGCGTGCCCACTCTGTGGCGCTCCTGCCTCAGACCCGCACTCCTGCGCATGAGCATGCCTGATGCGTTCAAGACCAAGGCACCGCGTGCTTCTCATCATGCCTCAGCAATGCGAGAGAATGTCCAGAGACAGCGCGTGAGTCAGCCGAGGCGCAGAGGCAGGTGCGTCTGCGAAATGCACACACATCAGCCTGACACTGAAAAATTGCTCTGCTGCCGCAGCGCCGGTCGCCGTGGGCAAAAAGTCAGCCTCATCTGGGCTGTACCCGGTCTATGTGGGCGCCACCTGTACCGGCGGCTGCAAGAGCAAGTTTCCGGCGGACGAGACGCAACCCGTCGCCTCCTCCACTTTCGTGCTCAGCCTCCGGTGTGCAGCAGCGGTCCATGCCGTGTGTCCAGATTTCAGAACAGGGTCCGCCAGAATTAGTCCTTTTGATCAAGCTTGCCGGTTGGCCAGCCATTTTTCAAGGAAATTTTCAGGGAACTGGGACAGCTCATGATCATCCTTTTGAAAATATCATCTGCAGCACTGCAGTCATGCTGCTGTCTGTGGAATGCCCCACATCTCACTTGGCAGCGCCGCAGCGGGCTCGCAGTCGTGTGACGCTGCCAGCAGCATTTGTCATCAGCCCTCCTTCATCTTCCCATGACGCGTGCATGCCAATCATCTACGAGTCCGATTGCAGGTGACCAATTGCAAGAACGCCCACGTGCATGTTGGCCGAGGCGTGACGCGCCGTCCGCTCTCACTGCCGCAGGTACAACCCAAAGACCAACAAGCTCACCAATGTGGGCTCCATCCGCACCGGTTTCACGGACGTGTGCACCAAGGAGATTGTACAGACGCTGCGGACTCTGTGGGTGCCACCGTCAGGCTTGCCGCTCATGATCATCGGCGAGCGCGACGCCACTGTGCGCACGTTTGAACTTCCTTACCCTTCCCTTTTGGTGATACTTATTGATACGACTGTGGACACGCTATGGGTGACGTCGTCCGGCGAGCCGCTCATGATCATCAGCCTCCGCGACGCCGCTGTGCCGGTGGCAAAATTACTTTTCCTTGCCCTTTTTTAAATTCTTGCTGAGATGATCATTGTGGCCGATGCCGGTCAACGGGCCGCTCATGATGATTGTTGACCGCAGCATCAACATGTGCCTGTTTCAGTTTCCATACAAACACGATTGACAGCCTGCGTTGCGCCTGCTGCTTGCGGTTTTCAATTTTGTGAAGAAGGCAAAGGACCACAGTGTCCTGCCTGGCTGCTGACGGGAGCTTGCGGCTGTGATGCAGCGGTTTGCGCTCTACAGCTCGTCCAGTGTGATTGTCGGCAATCACCATCCCAACATATTCATGGCTGATTCGTGTCTTCCATGCTGCAGACGTTCCACCTGCGGCCCGTCAAGCCCGGCTCGCGCAATGTGCTGACGTGGAAGAGCGGGCACTCTGGCGAGTGTAACAATTTTGTGATTGGCGGTACCTCTGAGTTCTACGCACTTTGCCCCGGCCGCTTCACCGGTCTCTACGCCAGCGGCACGGTGCGTGCGTTGCAGACTTGACACTTGTTGCTGACCTGCAAAAACCTCCAACAGCTCGTGCCTAGGGTGTTGGGTGGCAGAAGCAGCAGCATCGGCGGCAGCGCCAGCGGCTTGTCGGCAGCGCCGGCGGCGGCGGCAGCAGCGGCTATGGCGCCGGCGGGTCGGCAGCAGCAGCAGCAGCAGTTGGAGCGGCGGCAGGGGCGCAACAGCAGCAGCAGCAGCGTTGGCGCCAGCAGCGGCGGCGGCGGCGACGGCGGCGACGGCGGCGCCGTAATTATCCAGGAAGTCACATCAGTAGCAGACCCACCGTATAGGATCCTGCTGCGCCGTTCTTCCAGGACCGGTCTTCCAGGACCGGTCAACAAGCTGGGACAGACCAGCTGACCGCTTTCCCCTGGTGGCCGCAGATCAAGCGCATCCGGTCCAGCCCCCAGCCGCGCGTCACGAGCGTCGGAGCCTCGCCCTCAAAGCCGGGGGTGCGGTTTTACAACTTCGGCATAGCGACGCTGCCGGGCTCGCAAAACCCTTTCTACGCCGTCGCCGCCGCACCAGGGCCGGACGACGACAAAGTAAGCTTCTGTGCTTTAGTGATAGTTTTACCCTTCATCGATTGTCCAATTGCCTGCTCCGCTGCAGAAATGGTCGTCAAATGTCTCATCATCTCAAAAGCGTGTTCATACGCAATCGCGCCGGAGCTGTGATTGCGCATGTCCTGCACCGGAGTCTGCATCCTGCATGGCTCAAGGCAACAAGTTGTCAGTTTTGAATGGATGTCCTGCCGGCTCAGTCCTGAAGTTCATTCTCAAAGGCCGTGTCTTTTGCGCCGCAGCTGACCGCCTTTGACAAGACGCGGCTGGGCAGTAAGGGCCGCTTCGCCTTTTCGCTCACCAAGCACGGCTCCCACGGGAGAGTGTTCAACATTGCCGTCCTGCCGTGAGAGCGTTCATCAAGTAAGATATAATCAGAGCACAATGGCAGCAGAGTGCAGGGCGATTGATTTTCAAATCACCCCAGGATAAAGAGGCGCAATGCTCAGGTGCTCATCCGACTTTGTTACCCTGGCCGGCGCGCCATTGGCATGCCAGCCCTGTAGGTGTATGCTGGCCATTAAGTACCGACTGACTGCCACTTCTACTTGCAAACAGCTCTTTGCTTTTCACTCGACTGCTGACGCTACACAAACCTCGTCAGTGTGCAAAGTGCATTCACTGCGTCCGCAATCTAGGCACAAGATACTCTCACCCTCATCAATCTCTGGAGAGCGTCCCCCACAAAAGTGCCTGAAGGTCAACCCCTCACGCCTCAGTCTTACTGCAAAAACTGCTGTCAGCCCAGCTTCACCGGTGCACAATTCTTCGTATGCTACAGCCGATTCGGACCCTGACAACATGAGGCACAAATTGCAACCGGCATGTGTCGGTTGTGAGGAAGCGCCGCAGCCGCCGCTGGTGTGCAGCCACCGGCGGCGCCATTGGCATGTCCCACACGCTCGCCGAGCAGCCGCCCCAAACCCCAAACGCCTGCCAACACTCGAGGGCGGCCACCAGCGCAAAAAACACTGCTGCATGCCGGGACCTGCCGCCGGCACAATACGCGCCCGCCCGCCCGAACGCTTCACCAGCACTTGGGGCGGCCATCGATAAAGAAACCGCCGTTGATGTCGGCGGCCGGCTCGTAGACGATGTTACAGTAGATGGAGTCCACGCCCTGCTCCGCGGAGCGCGGTGCGCTGCCGCCGCCCATGTCCGTGCGACACTGCACCAATACGCAACTACTGTATTTGACGGTGACAGAAAAGAGTTGGACCCGTGGGAATCTAAGCTGGCGGTTCCAGTAGTTGGAGGTCCACTCCCTGCTCCGCCGAGCGAGTCGGCCTGCCGCCGTCCATGTTTGTGTGGTAGTGCGCCAAGCAGAAGCCGCAGCACGACATGCCAGCTACACCATGCAGCCTTGCAGCAATGCAGCTTCCGCACACACTCCTATACCATGCAGAATAGCAGAAGGAAAGGAAGTTTCAGGCAGCTTGCTTGTGCAGAAGGCCTCACCCAGCCAGGCGTCACCACCGACACCGTCACACCCCTGTGCCTGAGCAGCTCGTTCTGCGCCAGCAGCTGCGTCGCCCGATTGAGCATCGCCTTTGTCACGCTGCGGCAGGATGGGATGCCGTTGTAAGGTATCGATTACTGCCTCAACGCCAGCTGAGTACATGTGGCCTCCTGCAGGTAGCAGCGCTGTACATTGATACCCTTACCAGCATGCTCTGCTCCACCCTTGAAAACCTCATGAGCTCCCGCAGCAATGCAAAGCCCTACCTGTCCACTGTGCAGAAACGCTGCGGCTATGAGGGGTCTAATGATGCTCCAAGACGTGTCGATATCGCGGGAGTTCAGATAGACAATAGACCATGATCCTGGATCCCTCAATACACTGTCAAGTCCCACATGGGCTGACCTGTAGGTGGGCACATGGCTGGATGCCTGCTGAGAGTCGTCCACATGGAACGCCACCCCCCGCAGCTCCTCCAGGGTGTCGCTCGCCATGATGCGGTCTCCATACGCTGTAGACAGGAAGTGCAGCTCCCCCAGTGCGCTGCTGACATTCACGATGCGCGCGCCTGCAGGGTGTCACACAGCAGTTGTCTGCAGCATTGAGGGCCAACGGTGCAGGCTGCGGCAGTGAATGCCATCCCGAAGCGCTATGGTTCCACAGCGCTGTCATGGGTTTAGGGTTTATGGTTTAGGGTCCATGGCGCCTCCCCGGGCGCTCCTGAAAGGGCCGTGCCCTGCGGCGGCTGAGCTGATGTGTCCTTCGGCTGCTGCAGCCACGTATCAGCGTGAGCTGGACGTCCTTAGTGCGCGCCCGGAAGCTGGACTGAACTATGTGCGCAAACACGTGATGCAGCAGCCGGGCGTTGATTGCAGTCGCGTCAGATGCTGTACATCAGAGAAAAGCTACCCCTCAGCCTCACCTTTGCACAGCCTGCCAAGGGGCTTTGCGAATGTGGGCGGTACTGACGGAGATCGTCTTTCCACATGCCTTCGAGGCTTCGAATGCTGCACGTGATTGCAGCTGGCGCATGCGCCAGCCGCTCGTCAGCGCGCCCAGCACCAATTTGCATAGGTTGCCAACGGACTCCTTCTCGCACGTACCTTCCTTCGTGTGCGGCAGCAGCTGTTTTACGAGGCACAGCCCGCCCTCGAGCTTACTCTCGTTTCTAATTGGTGAATCTCGTATTCGACGAAGATGAATTGTATATCGTTGTGAAGCACCTTCCTCCATGTGCGGCAGCAGCTGCTCGACGAGGGAGATGGGACCATCAAAGTTGGTGCTGTAGGCGGAATCCCAGGCTGCCTGGCTCCACTTGTGCAGGTACACGCCGGCTGCAGCGCACACACGCCAGACATGTCACGGTCGAACGGAGAGCGCAATGGCCAAGGTGGCATACACACCTGAGGCAGTCACGTTTTCCTCCGTCGCCAAGGCGGCGCCAGGGGTTTGTTGCGGCAGCCGCCGATTGGCGGCCTCACAGCTGCCTGCTTGGGCAGGAGCGTACCGTGCGGTCCCGTTTTATCCCTGCCCCAGAAAACGCCGAGCATGTGCCACAGGCTGCATCTGCAGGATGCACCACACAGGCTGCATGTTCAGCTATGCATCGCTGCCCCGCAGGCTATGTCCCACAAAGGTGGATGCCAGCGACAGTGCCCCACTGCTGCTGGCGAGGCGGGCAATGTGCTGATCGTACTCGCCACGCACTGTCGCCACAACTACACTCCCGCTGTTGGGGAGGCGACGTTTCAGAGCTGCGTCTTGAACCGGTCAAGCACTGCTGCGGCCCACCGCTGCTGACAAGGCAGGCAATATGCCGCTTGCGTTCCCATCGCCCTCGCCACCGCGACCCACGCTGGCCGCAGTGTAGATTTCTGTTCCGCCAGGTCGAAGACTGCATCGCACCGTCGTCAACGAGGCAGGCAATGTGCTAGCCGTTCTCACGCCGCACCGCCGCCCTTCGTAGGTCGCATCTCGCAGGCTGGGCCGTGTGGCAAAACCTCCTTGTCATATGTGTGACTGTGGAGGCTGCCCCAGCATGGTTAACGAGGCAGGTGATGCGCTGGTCGCATTCTCGTCGCTGCCGCGCACGCCGAGTGTTTATTTTTGATTCTGCATATCCAAGGAGGTCAAGGGCTGCGCCCCACCATTGTTGACGAGGCAGGCAATGCGCTGGTCGTACTCATGCTGCACCGCCGCCACCGCCGCGCTCACGCTTCGCGGGTCTGCCACATCCAGCTCCAGTGGCCGCACTGCCTCCAGCCGTTCAGTTTCCGTCCCGACTCGGCGCGCCGCCTCCGCAGCTGTGACGCCAACACCCTCAGAAGCTTCATGTTGGATACTGTCAGAAGTTTTTGCACTGCCGCGCTCACGCTGCGCGGGTCCGCCACCGAAAACCTCCAGCGGCCGCACCGCCTCCTGCCGGTTTTGTCCAGGCCCACTCGGCGCGCTGCCTCCAAGGCTGCGACGCCAACAACGCTCAGAAGCTTGAGACATAATGGAACTTGCCGCGCCGCCTCCGCCGCTGCGTCGCCAAAAGAAACGCAAAGACGTTGTGATTGGTTTGTGTGAATGATTTGAGTGAGTGAATCTAGGCAGTCAGCATCTACACGAGTCCGTCACGTCCAGCTCCAGCGGCCGCACTGCCTCCTGCCGCTTTGTGTCCATGCCGCCCCACCCCGCCGCCTCCACAGCTGCAGAGCAGACACTCGGAAGCTTCGGACCTGTCGGAATCTGTGAGAGAATGTTCGAATGCCGCGCTCACGCTGCGCCATGTCGAGCTCAGCAGCCGCACATCGTCCTGCCGTTTTGTGTTGACGTCCACACTCCGTCGCTGCATGTTTCAGGCACCACATGGAGTCAGCGTCTACAGGGTTGGGGCGCATCAGGCAAGGGGAGACCTGCATCTGCTCCGTCTGGGTGGACAGCCACATCCAATTCCAGCGGCCGCACAGCCTCCTGCCGCTATGTGGCTTGTCCCCTCCCGACGCGCCGCCTCCTCCGCCGCTGCATGTTACAAGCGCGGGATGAATCAGAGTGTGCTGGCACATCACACTGGAGGAGACCTGCATCTGTTCGTGTGTCGGGGGTCCAGCCACGGTCGGCTCCAACGGCTGCGCCGCCACCGCCGCTGCATCGTGCTTAGAGAAACCCCAAACATGACTGACTGGAGTGAGTGCATCAGGGAGGCCAGCATTTGCGCGGATCCGCCACAGCCAGCTCCGGCGGGCGTACCCGCCTCCTGCCGCTTTGTATCTCGCCAACTTGGCGCGCCGCCTCCGACGCTGCAGGCCTTATCAGACGGGCGCATTCAGCATCGAATAAAGCTGATGCCGAATGCGGATCTTCTGCGCAATTCCACCATTCTGCCGCCTGTGCCGCGTGGGCAGTGCCGCCGTTTGCGGCTTACTAAGCGCTGTGACATGAGCTTTTGATGCATTGAGTGGTTGGGAGCATCCTATGGATTCGCGTCGCAGCCATTCTGCACGAACGTGCAGTAAATAAGCAAATCAGGCGACCGCCATAGCACCGCGCCAATCTGAGCATGGATGCACGCACCCTTGGCATGCGTGCGGCTGGCGAGCAGCACGTGCCGCCCCGATGACACCAACTTCCTGGCGAGGCCCAGACCGAGCCCCCTGTTGCCACCTGCGTGGTGCACATGGGTGTGCGGTGTCGTATTGCATGTCGGTTTGATCGGGGTTCCACCAGCGTCAGCCAATGCGCCAGCGTCCACGTTGCTCGATGATCATGATTGAGAAGCGTGTGCAGCATACAGCACGCGCAGAAACAACACTTCGGACTGATGCATAGAGCGCTCACCGGTAAGCAGCACCCAACCCTCGGCCATGCTGTAAGGGATGCTCAGACCTCAGATCACAGGTGCGAGTGATCTGTCAAGTTGCCAGCAAGGCTGACTCTTGTCTGGGCCTGCAGATGATGTTTTGCCTCCTGGCGCTGTTGGCAAATAAGTGAGGGTTAGTGGAATCACCACCGGCGATCTGTCGGATTGCACGATGCTGAGTCGGACAGTTTAGTATAGATTTATTCATTTATATTATATTATATTATATTATATTATTTTATTTTATTTTATTTTATTTTATTTTATTTTATTTGATCGATTAGAAATTCATTTCTTTTTCTATTTTTATTCATTTTGATTAGCACTGCTATGCCAGAGCAGTTCACATGATCTGGCAGAGCGTATAGAAATGCGGCGCATTCCATGCGGTACAGATCTTGACGGGCTTATCGACGACGTCGTCAGAAGGCTTGAAATATGAGCGAACAGCTTCAGCTTCTTTTTTGTGACGGTGTTGCCAAATGTTACAGTATGTGTTGCAACAAGGTGTGTATCAATTAACATGTGCAATGCATCATCCAGCAGCGACAATCATGATGCAAAACGAAGCCCGGAATTCAGCAGTCCAAACAGTGCCGCCAGCCACGCAATGATGCATAGCACATTGCAGTGCAGCCAACAATCAAACGCTCGGCGTTCTGTTGAGGCACGCATCGCACGTATGCGTGTGCGCTTTTGTTGCTGTAGCTATGGCGCGAGGCTGCCTAGCTGCACATCATCACGTCATCATCTTCAGCATCATCATCAGATGTCGACCTCCGTGGGATGCTCGAATCCACGCTCCTCCCGCTCGCCCTCGCTGGCCACCTCATCGTAGTCAATGACCTTGAAGTCCACGTCACTGCACAACACGCACGACGTAATAAGATTGCGCAGAAGCAGGTCCAGTTGCTCCAGAAGCAGGTTCAGTTGCGCATGCAAGTGCGGAAAGGCGTATTTTGCCCTGTAAGACGCTTTGGGTGAGTACTGCGATCTAGGATCTTTGCCGAAGCTGGCGAAGCTGCAATGCGTTGCCGAGCTAAAAGGTTGGTTCGGAATCGAGCGTTTGCAGGTGGGCGGACACGCACCGTCGGTCTTGTTGCGGCATGATGAAGGGGAAGCGCAGCGTCAGGAATAAAGACACAAGGCTGGAGCACAGCGCTGGCACCATGACCTGCATCTTGTCATGAAGTACTTAAGAGAGATTGTCGTCTGTCATCCAATGTAGCCTATCTTTCGGCCGGCTTGATCTACAGTACGCCACAAAAAAAGAGTTGTCGTGGTGCTCGAATTCTTGCAGGTAGGTGATGCAGCTGCAATGTGCTTTCACCTCAGGGTGGCCGCTCAGGGTGGTCAGGATGAGTGGAGTCGCGAACGGCGTCCTTGTGATTGCCACGTCCACACCTGCATCAGTTGACAAGGTGGGTGTGAGTGTGAGCCCTCTGCAGGACGGCAATGCGCCTCCTTCGAGAATGCAGCTTCTCATGTGCACACAGATATGTGGTGGAATGCGCTGGACGTTCATCCGCTGTGACTGTGACCCTAAACCCTCAAGGTCAACATACATGACAAATAACAACAGGAGCTGCATGACAAATAACAACAGGAGCTGTACATAATCACCTGCAGCCATCGTCATGGACAGCAGCACCGGCGGTACGTTGCTGACGAAGGGGATGCCGGGCACCTGCCGCAGCAGATTGCAAATCGATGTGCTGATGCTTGTGATGCGCATAAGAAGATCGGATTATATAGGGTTTAGGGTCAGTGGATCTTCTCAACGGTGTATGTATTGCGCGCTGAGGCATGCCGCTACTGCGCAGTGACGTGACTTAGGATGTAGCACAGATGAAAGCAGCAGTTGGGGGTGATGAAGCTGCCGCTGCAGCAGACAGTACATAAGGCGTAACACAGTCAACAGAAACCCCTGCGTCAGGCCACGCCCGAGTGCCGTGCAGGCCAAATATATGGGGAAAGGGAAACTGCCGCAGCGTCTCATGTGCGTCTCATTTTCTTCGACACTAACGTTCAGATTCCAGTTATGAAACGGCAGTGTAAAAGTGACGGCTCACCTGAGAGCCCGCGTTGTGCCTGCCAGGAAGATGGTGAAGATGAAGCCGGCCCAGCGCCTGAATTCATAGCTTCATAACATGTGCGATGAGGTAGGTTGAGGTAAGAGGCTTTGCCTGCGCCAGGCCGCGCCCAAGGGCGGTGCCTGCCAAGTAAATGGGGAAGAAGCTGCTGCGGCGGAATGTTCTGCCATCCACGCCACAAGGACTAGCCACAAAGACTTGCCTGCGCCAGGCCGCGGCCGAGCGCAGTGCCGGCAAGGAAGATGGGAAAGATGAAGCCGCCGCGGAAGCCCGCCAGCACGGTGATGCTGATGGCCACCAGCTTGGCGAACGCGATGCAAACGAGCATGGCGACGCTGTAATGGCCCTGGTGCCACGGCTCCAGGCCCCAGATGCCGCCTGTTCAGGCCGCAGGATCGATCATCGGATTGAGTGTGAACTGAATGGTGATGTCTGGTGAGAGGCGCAATCGGCTGCGGCTGCGACAGAGTGTCAAGAGTGTGTGTTGGCTGGATGGGATTGGGTGAGTGCGTCCAGCAGCCGTAGGCCCTAAAACCCTAAAACCATAAGTCACGTCCCGAGAACCGACAGCAGAACCTAATCGTGTCCACAGCAGCATGGCCTGTGCCGTAGGGAGACAGACATCCAACAGAACATGCGCCTGGGGCCTGCATTTGCAGAGTCAATAAAACAAGCTACAGGTTGACATAGTGGATGCGTACCCTTGGGCCAGATGTGCGGCAGAGGGTTGTCAAAGTTGGCAAGTGTGTTCATTTCGTACTCGCCCCAGAACATCACCGGCGGCAGTAGGACGCCAATGATGCCCACAAGGAAACCGCCGACAGCGCCTGCAAGATCGGTAGCAATTGAACTTCGTATGTGCTGGTCTTGCTAGGTGACTACATAGTGAAATGTTTCAGATGTTTCAGATTGTGACCGAGGTTCGCCAATGTCTGGCCATAGCGTCCCAGACGTTGCTGACTGGTTTAAAGGCACTCGTTGCCAGCGGCAGACATCAAAGAATGCGCACCCGACAGGATGGGCGTCTTGTGCTCGTGCAGGCCCGCTCGGTGCGACGCCCGCTTCAGCACCTTGTGCAGCTGCATGAACAGCAGCGCCAGGCCGGCGCCGAAGATGCCGCCCACGCCGCCTGCGGTTCAGAACGGAACTGGGGTCATGGGCAACAATAACATGAATCTGGAGCAGTATGAAATCGGAACAGTTGCACCAGGCCGGCACCAAAGACGCCCTCCGCTCCGCCTGCCGATCACAATAGGAATCAAAACGGGACTCAGTCAAAGCTTGAACAGGATGATGTCGGAAGTGGATACGGAAGCGCCAGACCGGTGCCAAAAGACGCCGCTCATGCTCTCTGCCCCTGGAACGGCATGCGCATCAAAACAGAGAGAAAGGAAGGGGACGGAAACGATAATCAGAAACAGCATGAGCATCAGCGCCAGACAGAGCCAAAGCCGCCACCGCAGGCCGTCTGCACCCACATTGGCGAACTACTTGAACCATACTCAATCCAGGACGGCAAACCAAACAGCAGCGACGAGTGTCTCTTGAAAGTTGAAAGTTTGACCCCGTCTGCGCCTAGAAGGGCGTCAGGCGTGAATAATTTTGTGATGCAGGGAGCCAGCCGTGCACCCAACGATGTTCCGGAGATCCCAAGCATGACGTACCCAGGAGGATGTGTCGGTAGTCGACCGCTGTGACGAACTGACTCCAGTCCCAGATGGGTCCATCTGCCAGTTCGCAAAGCTAGACATTGAAATTACAAAACGCGGCTCTGTACCGCATGGTCACAGTGAAAGCATCGACTGCGTCCAGGGCATCCCAAGCAATAGATACCTGCTGCAATGGCTGGTCACAGGTATGACATGGAAGGTGCAACAACTTTGGTCTACTCGTTACTCAGGACAGCAGCAGCTGAACTACCATGTCGCATGGCCATAGTCAACATCGGAAAATAATACAGAGTCGGAAAATACGTACAGGGCAAGCCTGCCAGCGCCCGGAAGATCAACAGACACACCAGCCCTGCAAGCGTGATGAACACAGCATCACTGTGACACAACATTGGACCCGGATCGAGACGCCACCTGCTGCTTTATATTTCTGCAGTTGCTTGCATGCAGGCGCAGTGCCGCTACAGCTATGCGTCGGCAGCACTGCCGATGAGCCACAGCTTGTTCAGGCGATACTGACATGATGTCAATTGCCCGACTGTACTTGTCTTGTCCTGCCCACACAGGAAGGACAACGAGAATGAATTGCATCGGACAACTATCACGAAATTTTGATTTTGATTTTGATTGATTGATTGATTGATTGATTTTGATTTTGATTCAGGCTATGCTACCATAACAGCGCACCGGCCAGCACGCAGAAGGTGGCCATCTCGAAGTGTTGCATGCCCGCACGGTGCAGTACCTCCAGCGCAAACAGCGACCCTGCAGCAGGAACGAATTGCGTTTGTTCACATCTGTATGTGCGGGAAGTGCGGGGAGGCCTTATGAAGTGCGATGGGGTGTCAGTGCAGCACAAATGTGCTGCTGGATCGGAAGTGGACGTCGGCAGGCATGGTCGCGGAGGAGGCATCGTACAGAAGTTGCTGGCTTGACGCCTCACCTCCCAGCGAGACACCGAAGAACGCGGCGAGGCCGGCCGCCATGCCAATGAGCGCGCAGTTGCGCAGAACTGCGCCTTTGGCTTGCAGTACGTTGGATGCCAGCCACGAGGTGCTCGCCGCACACAGTGCTGCGGCAGCAGCACGCAGATATAAGTCAGGTCGGTGTGCTGAAATCATTGGCGGTGTACGCACTCAGGCGCATGCCCGCGTCGTAATAGAAGCGGACCCCCAGCCCTGAGTCTTCAGAATCAGTGGGCATGCATCTGAGACAGAAACGGGTTCTAAAACCCTGATGGCGCACCCAGGAGCGGCGCCTCGGGCCCCAGGCTGCCGCCGGCAGCAATGGAGAATGAGGAGCACAGGAACATGGACGGCGCCTGCTGGATGGGCACGAAACCCTGTACGTGTGGGAAATGGTCAGCTCCTGCTGGCTCGCATACTGGGTCGGAGTCGTGTCTGGCAGCGGTGGGAATCAGGATGCTCTGCCGCTGAAGGCTTCCAAAGATTGAGCGCTGCGCGTCGGTGGCCGGTGAAAGTCATGCACGTGCTGCGCGGCAAAATAATTCCGGTGCCTACCTTGTGGTGAATGCACTCCACTGTGTCTGGAAGGTCACCTGGGTAAGCATGAAACATGCGTCAGCGTTTCATCTGAATGCATGTGTCTCCATGATGGAGCAACCGCGCAAGCGCAATGTGCCTACACCATGTCTATACGCCTGTGCGCACTGAAACAGGCTTGGATAGTTCCAATAGATTTCTTTGAGGCGCAGTCACCTGGGAAGCCCATTATGGCCTGCACTGTGCCTGCCAGAGTGCCCATCAGCGTCGATGCCGCAAGTGTGAACATCCAGGCTGCAGCGAGGTTGATGCGAACGAATCAGGTATAGTAGCCAATCGAGGCTTCAAACAATGTTATCACCCATCAGACACTGCTTCGCAGGATGCAGGCACACAGCATCTATGAACCCAACGAGTGCCCTCCGATGGCACTCACCAACGTTGCCGGGATGCGGCCACCAGGCGTGTTTCTGGTGCAGCCGCTGCAGCGCCGGCAGCACCAGCTTCTCCGGGACATGCTTCCACACCAGGTCTAGCAGCGCCCCGAAGGCTGTGCTGTAGGTGAACGCCACCAGCCCGCACACGACACCGGCGGAAATCGCGATCCCGAGGTACGCTTCTGCGCTCGGCTCTTGCGAGGCGGCTCGAACCTTTGCAAGCCCATCACTCAAGCCTCTGCCGAGCCGTTTGCCTAACTCCCCGCCGCTGAAGGGCTTCGCAGGTGCACCGGCAGACGGTGCGTCCCCGTTGGCTGGACCGCCGCTGGAAACGGGGAGTTCGCCATTCAGAAGGGGCTCCGATGTGCTTTCAACTGACATGACGGATCAGCATACAATGCTCAATGCGAAATGCTGGGTTGCACTCTAGGGCACGCTGGTGTATGAGGTGTGCTTCCTTTTTCAGTAGTGTGGCGCAGCGTGAGTGCGCTCAGCCGAATCCAAATGCTATTCCAAGACAGATCGACCGCTCTGATCGCGCTGAACTGAACACTGGCGCGTGAGCCCCGGAGGTCCTGGCTGGTAGCAGGAAGCAGCTGTACGACACCACCAAAGCTGCTTTCAATGTGTTCCACAACACCTTCCAGCAATTCGAAATGTGCTTTCATGCCTGCCTACCTATATCACAATCACACAACGTCAAAAACTCCTTCAAGTGAGCGCAGAGCTGCAAAACACTATCCGGCCGGCTGCACAGTCGCAAGCCAGCTGGCGGTAATGCTGCGGAATGACAGAACCATATTTGATGGCAGTTCACGGTCCGCCTTCGTCACCCATCGCCGCCTCGCTGGCAGGAGGTTCACTTTGATCATCGCTGCAGGCCGCACCGGGCCTGGGCCATGATGCGCTCGACCTGCGGTCACACAAACATGCGCCTCCAAATCAACTGTGCGCCGTCTGACCACGCTGAGAGGCCTCTGTCTCGCAACTCTGCGGTCCTTTAGGCCTGACGTCACAGAAGCTACGCTGTCGCCACGCCCTGGCACTGTACGACGGCCCTACACGATGCGCATGTCCATGCCTGACAGCTACAGAGACGGACACAGACCGCTGAGCGGCTCGGCATGACCAGGGCAGTCCCTGGCGCTTTGCTCTGCGGCTGGCCCCGTAAAAGTTGGCAAACCGCAAAGCTCTCAAAACCAGTGCACTCGCCTTTTTGAAGAAGCCCTTCCGGGCCGATTTGGGCGCCGATGCTGCTGCCGGCGGAGGCTGGTTCGCCGCCGCCGGGCTGTAGCTCCAGCCGCCCCGCCCCGCTGCTGCAGGAAGCTGCCGGGCAGCGCCCGTTGCCACGCCGTGCTGCGCCGAATCCTCTGCCACCAGCGCCGAGCTCTCGGTGCCGGTGGGCTGCCCGCCATCGCCGAGGGCGACGGGCGCCAATCCCACCGAAGCGCGGCCCATTGCCATGTGCTGCTCCAGGGTGGGCCGCTTCCGGACGCCGCCACCGTCGCTGTCCGCCTGCGCGGCCGAGCTGCCGCCTGGCCGCTCTGCCGCGCTGACGCTCCTGGTGCCGTCTCCGCCCTGGGATTCCTGCTGATCGTGAGCCTCCTGCGCCGGCGGCTCGGCAGCCCCCTTGACAGCAGCCAACGTGGGCTTTAACTTGGCTGCGGCCTTGGGGGCGCCGGTGTCGGCGCTGCTCCTCGCCTGCCACATGGACGCGTAGCCGCCGCCGCTCTGTCTGTGCGCCGCGGCCGGCCGCCTCCCCGAAGCTGCGCCAGGCAGCACGAAGAAGTTCCGAGACGGCAATGGGAACAGGGAACGGGGCTGTCACCTCCATAGTGATGGCCAGGACACCAGAGCTCCAGTTGCGAGAGCAGAGGCGGCGTCCAGATCGCGCAAACACAACAAGAAAGAGAGAGATGTTGAATGCTGCGACGACTTGACCAGCAGAGTTGCAATGTAGCATAGAATGCAACGCACCTGGGTTCTCTGCCCTTGCCGGGCGATACGTCTTGATGGTGTCATTCCCTGCGTCGGCGTCGCTATCGCTGCCGAATTTGTTGCTGCTGCTGTCGCCGCCCACCGATGGCATGGCGCCGCCGAGCCGAGCCGCGGCCGCCGGCCGCAGCTGCCCCTTGAGGCTGTCGCGCAGCGGCGGCTTCCCGCGGCGCTGCTGCTTCTGACGCTGCTGATGCTGCGGTTCTGACGCCTCTGGCTGACGTTGAGCGGAGGCGGCTGCTGCACGCTTCTTTGCTGGAGGCTCGCTGTCGAGCTGCGGCTTCGAGCACTGCGCGGGCTGAGCCACGTAGAAGGGCTGCCAGGCCAGGGCAGCGGCTTGCTGTGCAGGAGCCAGCGGTGGTAGCAGCATCGGCGGCGGCGCCGGCGGCGGGGCTGACAGCAGCAGCTGCCGCGGCGCCGCAACCGGCGCGCCGTGTGCGGGCTCGACGTCCTGCTGCTGCTGCCGATGCCGCCTGCTGGGCTGCAGATGCGCGGCGGGCGGCGGTGCTGCAGCAGGCGCCGTGATCGCCAGCTGACGCACGCTGCCGGCGTCGTCAAAGCCGTAGCTGGAGCCGAGGGACGACGAGTCCTTGGAACTGGCTTCCGCCAGCTTCTGCGCAGCTGCGCTCGTCTGTGCGACCTCCCCGAGTGACGAGGTGCCGCTGCTTGGGATCGTAGACTCTGCCGTCATGGCCGCTGCCTCTGCCGACGGGGCCTGCGCTGCAGCTGAGGCCGCCTCTGGCTGCCGCGCCGCCAGTGCTGCCGCTAGCGGTGCTGACGCCGGCGATGCTGGCTCCCCGGCGCCGGGCTGGGCGGTACCGCCGTCCTCACCGCGCGCCGGCACCTCGGCTGGCGTCGGGCGAGGCACTCGAGGCGGCAGCGGTGGCGCCTGCTGCGGCAGCGCCGGCCGCTCAGGCGCCGCCTGCGGAGCCGGCTGCGGCGCTGCCTGCTCGCAGGGGGCATCTAGCCCGGCTGCCGCGCCAGACACGCTGCGATCCGACGCATCCGCGTCCGGTGTGCCCGGCGCGGCGCTGGCCGCTGCGCGACCGCCAGCCGCTGCCTGGGCAGCCGCGGTGCCGTCGCGTCCCTGGCTATGGTTATGCAGGCCTGCAAGCAGCGGCGATAGCGAGAAGCGGCTCAGCGAAGCGCGGCCGCCTGCAGATGCCCCTGCTGCTTCCTCGGCACACGCTGCCTGCCCCCGAGGCAGTTCTTTCTGCCCTGTCGGCGCCGCGCCTGGCGGCGCCGCCACCTCGGCGGCTTTCTGAGCCTCCCCCAGGTCTGCCGCCGCCACAGTGCGGCGTCGAGCCACCGCCTGCTGCGCCGCCGCCTCCTCTGCAGGCGTCAGGAAGCCGCCCGACATGGTCAGCCGACCGCGGCCGCCGCCGCCGCCGTTACTCGTGCTGAAAGTCGGACTGCCAACACCGCTGTCACCCGCGCCAAACTTCGGACTGCCGCCGCCACCGCCGATGTCGCCGAAGCTGGGGCTGCCGCCTCCGTCGCCGCTGCAGAATTCGCCGCTACCTCTGCTTCTGCAGCCGGGGCCGCTGCCACCACTGCCGCCTCCCAGCTCTTGCAGCAGGTCCGCACTGCTGCGGAGGATGCTTTCTGGGCCGGGCGCGGCCCAGTCAACGGCGGTTGCCGCGTGCGGAGTAGCCGCCTGCGCGGCACGCTGGCGTGAGGCCGCCGCAGCGTCGAATCGCGAGCGGGCTGCGCTGCCGCCGCCAGAGGCGCTGCTGGCGATGCTGCGGGCCGAGGGGCTGGTCGGGGGCTTAGCCCTGATGGGACTCTGCGGCGGGGCGCCCAGATCAGCGCGCGCAGCGTCCAGCAGCAGCGTGAGGCGCGTGGCACCCAGGCCCTGCGTGACAGCCGTTGATCAGAATCTAGGGTGTTCCATACGATGCCTGGGTGCGAATGTTGGGGGCGGCTTGGGATGCACAGGTGGGTAGTGGTTTCAAGGCTGACACAGGGCGGCTCGCTCCCGGCACAAGCCAGCGGCACTTCGCACCTCTCCGGCGGCGGCCATGTCGGCAGCCAGGTGCCGTGCAGCGCGTGTGAAGCGGTCAACTGCCGCCCGCTGCGCTGCGGCAGCGCCACGTGCCGCCTCTACCGCAGCCTGCACCTGCGAGCAGATACCAACAGCACGTGAAAACGTGTGGTGTAGTTAATTTCGGGCATCTGGAAGTCCATCCTGCATTCGGGCAGCGGCACAAGAAAGCGGAGCGTTTGCAAGTTGTGGGTACTGGAGACACAGTCCCAGCTCACAACCTTCAGCACAGGCACAGTCAGCGGCAGCCAGACCGATGCGTCAAGAATTCTGCTATCCCCACCTTCAGCGCGCCGTCGGCGGAAGCGCCCTTCTGCGCCTGCCCGCCGGCGGTCCGTGCCGCCAGCAGCAGCCGCCACACCGCCTCCAGTGTGAGCGTTCGCAGCGCGGCGCGCGCCGCAGCCGGCGGCGCTGATGATGTCAAGCCAGCCGCGTCCGGCGGCTGCGCCGCCAGGCAGCTGAGCACCACCCTGTAAGGGCAATGCATTCGTCGGGAACGGCATGCTGAGGCATGCGTGCTGTCGGTAGATCCAGGAGTGGAGGGATGAGCGCGCTCCGTCCTGGATGTCTGCAGGGTTTCATCTGTGTGGAAGGAACTCATGGAGCTCCGGCTGGGCTCATGTGGGGCAAGGTCCAGGCCATTGAAAGCCTTCACGCGGAGGACACATGCCCCAAGCAGGTGTTTGAGGACTGTAAATCAACTCATTATCGGAGAGCCCTACCTGAAGGCGTCGAGCGTCGTGTCGTCGTCGCCCGAGGGCGGCGCCGCAGGCGCGTTCTGGATACGGCGCGCGCGGGACGCGTACTGCAGCGTGGACAGCGTCTCGGCGGCGTCGGCGCCTGCCGGTGACACGCACGCGACCATGACGGTGTGCGAGTCGCCTCCCAGTGAGTCCTGTGCATGAAAGCTTTTAGCTTTGTGCATTCAAGTTATGCTGCAGAGTGCCCGCTGGAGGACTGGAGGTCCACAGGGGCAGGGATCTGCAAGGGCAGGGACTTGCAACCATGGCGCAGTCAGCAAGCTGCCTGCCATGACGAGTGGCATGTTCAGGAGTGTATCAACGATGCCAACGGCGAAACCGGTCCTGCAGAGCTGGTCACCTGCAGCAGGCGCGTGATCTTGGACTGACGGTAGGGCACATGGTCGCGGTGGCCGGCCGCCAGCGCGGTGATGACATTGCCCAGCGCCAGCAGCCCGCGGTTGATGCTGCACGCCTCCTGCAGTACGAAGGATTGCCGATGCCGTGAGCCCTTGGGTTCTCCTGGCAGTATTGGCAGCGGTGATGACACTGCCCAGCGCCAGCAGCCCGCGGTTGATGCACGCCTCCTGCGGCAAACACCAGCATAGTATAATTGATTAATTGGTATCATTGGCAAAGATTGGCAAGTTGCCGTGTTGCTCAAAATAGCCGCAAAGCGCTGGCACGCCTCCTGCAACAAGGCAGACACACATGATATTTGAACGATGTCGACTTTGAGTGATGTAGCGCCTGAAGGCCGCATTTGATGCCGCAGGCCGGGTGCCCCAAGGCGCGGACAGAAGGGTGTAAAAACTTCCCCGACGCCATGAGCTGCGGCGGTGTTGTCAATGGTGGGCGGTGCAGTTGTGGCGGTGGAGGTGTTACCGCGCGCTGACGCAGGCGTGCTCGGCCTGGGAGCCTTGCTCTCTGAGTTGGCCAGGTCCCACGAGGCAGACACATGGTTCTCCCCCTGAGGATATGGGGAGTCTCGTGCCTTGAAGCGGGTGCCCTCGGCCTGGGAGCGCTTGTTGCGCTCCGAGCCGGCCAGGTCCACGAGGCGGAACTTGGCAACGCGGTCTCCGGCGCCGGCGCCGGCCCGCCGCAGCAGCAGCGTGAACACCGCGTGGCTACGGCTGCTGGCCGCGTTCATGGCGGTGCCGCCTGCAGACAGAGGATTTTTGCCAAGTTGCACAGGCAACAGGACTGGCTACCGGTGTGTAGCGCGTCACCCTGCCGGAAAGCAAGGCAGCTCCATGAGAAACAAGACTGCCTGCACTCGCTGGCCATGCTGCTGGATGTTGTACGGCAACACTCGCAACATTGGTAACCATGGCAGCAGCAGAATATCCAAGATGTGCAGGGTGTTGCACGACAAGTGATTCCTCATCCATGACGCAGGCGGCGATGCCTTGCCGCAGCAGAGCGAGCACGTCGTTGTCGCACCCGTCACGACAGAGGAACTTGATACCCAAACCTGAAGGTTCTCTCTCGAGGGGTTGCTGACCCGGGGCGCAGGTGGCGGCCGTGTGCCGCAGCAGCAAACGAGGCGTCCTCCTCGCTTTCTGCCCGCCGCGGCTGGAGAGTCTGGCAACAAACCCTTCAGATTCTTCGCGGTGATGCTCACCCGTGGCGCGGGCAGCGATGTCGTGCCGCGGCAGAGCGAGGGCGTCCTCCGTGCTCTACACCTGCTGCGTGGCGGCGTCACTTTTCAACAAAGAAGAAAGAACGCATTCCGAAGCCCCAAATGCGCTTACCCGTGGCGCGAGCGGCGACGCCATGCCGCAGTAGGGACAGAGCGTCCTCCGCGCTTTCCACCCGCCGCGTGGCGGCGCCTGCCGCAGCGACGGCGCCAACGCCGCTCTCACGCAGCGGCAGCCCGCCGGCCAGGGGTTTGCCGCTGCCGCTCGGGTCGCCCAGCAGATCCCGGATCTCCTCGTGGTGCACCTCCAGGAATTGCACCGCCACCTGGGGGAGAATATGGTCAACTCATATGTATGGAAACCTACGAGATGTTCTGCAGCTCCGACCAGGACTGGAGCGAACGCCTTTGCCTTGGTGGGGCGCGAGTTCGCCTGCAAATCGGTTGCCGCAACATACCTCACTGTGCGAGATTTGAGGATTGCAATCGCCCGGCGTTTTCCAACCCACTGGCGCAGGGGATGGATGGAAAAGCACCTCAAATCGAGGCGAGGCCGGTTCTGACAGCCGCCGGTGCCGCTGCCGCTGCTGCGCGCCAAGGCGGTCGAACACAGCGGCCAAAATGCGCGGCAGCAGCCCCGTGCGATCAAGACCTTGCCCGATGACGCCTGCAGAAAAAAGCGGCAATGAGCAATGGCATGCACCCAGCGTGATTCTATGACTTTTGCAATCTTGAAGGCGCAAGGGACGGAGCTAGCCGCCCTTGTGGCTGGCTACCATTGAGCGGTGGCTCCTTGAAGTGGCGGTGTCTGCCAAGCAGGCTGCAGCATCTGCTGCTGAGCACAGATGGATGGGAGCGGCGTGCGGGTAGGTTCTCCCCGCGGGAGACATTGATGGCAGAGTGAATGTACGGTTTCCGAGGCAGGCGAGCCAGCTCACCATCCGTGCCGGCGGTGAATGTCTTGCCAGACGCCGTCTGCCCATACGCCAGCAGGCAGGCATTGGCGCCGCCCAGAAACCTGTCCACCAGCCGTGCCGCGCACGCCTCGTACAAGTCGCGCTGAGTCGAGCCTGCGGGGTGACGGCAAGAATTGTCATGACGGCCAGAAAGTCGAACACCCACAACATTTAGAGACGTAAACCCTAACGAGGTTGCGCGCACCAAAGATTGTCGATTTGCCGCGACGCTCACACCTCATACAGGTCCATGTGCGTTGAGCCTGGAAAGTGCTCCCGCACCCTCGCATCTGCCTGTGTACACTCACAGCCGGCACGACAACCTTGCTCGGAAGACCATGCAGCACCGACAGGAGCTCACCTGGTCCAAAGACGTGGTCGAAGCGAAAGGCCATGCTGCCGCGGGGGCCGGAGGCAGTCGTCACGGTAGCGTTGCGGCTGTCGCTGCGCAGGCTGGGTGCCTCAGCGCCCACCAGCCGGCCGGCCAGGTGCGGCCGCACCCTGCGGGCGACCAGAAAGCATGCTCAGCACAATTCAGATTGGTCTCAACTACTTGGGCATCGTTTGGGGCTGCCTGTGCAGAACTAGGGTTGATCAAATCCAGGTAATCGGCCCCTACAGGATGTTTTCGTGCGCCGTCCTCCTCCAGCAGGCTGCCGAGCCCTTCAAGGGCGCATGTTCATTTTGGGCAGCGAATGCACGATATGCCCTAAATGTTGCTCTGTAAACGTTCTTGCGTTGTCAGCATATTCTGATATTTCCACAGGATTCCGCACCTGACGGCAACCCGCACATGGCATGACTCCGGCGCCTGCCGCGGCATCGACGCCGGCGCCGCGGCAGGTGCTCCCTCGGGCGTCCATTCACACTCCGGCTTTACCCCCGGGGGCCCCGACTGCAGCTCCGGCGTCGCAAAGCGGCCTCCATCGTGCGGATGCGCTCCAGGGCCGCCAGGCTGCCCTGCTGCGGGGTGGCCGGTCGGGTCCTCCGCCGCGGCGGGAGCGTCGCTGCGGCAGAAACCCTGCAGGTTACGGCCTGCGGGCTGTGCCGGGAACGTGCCGGCGAGGCTGAAGCGGCTGCTGGCGCTGCGGAAGCTGGCCGCTGTGGAGGCGGCGGAGGCGGCGACGGTGCCGCGGCCGGTCTGCGCGGCTGCCGGCTCCAGGCTTGCAGCCTGCGGATACCAACCAGAAGCTCTCCCTGGAATGACCTGAAATGCCAGTTCAAGCATGTCTGACGACAGCTGCAGATAGCCACAGCCTGAGGCAGCTGCCCAGCCTTGATCGATCCCTTCCACAAGTTGCAGCAGATGCAGCAGATACATGCTTGGCCGACTCAATAACGGCCTGAGCACAGTGCAGCGCACCACCTGCACTGCAGATTCTCTAGGGTTTCCCTCCAGGGCTCTCCCAACAGAATCAACCGCGGCGCACCAGCAGCGGCTGGTCGTCGGAGGCGAGCGATGTGAGCGACGCCCGCCGCGATGACGGCCGGCTGCGCGGCGGCAGCTGCCCCGACGCATGCGCCTGCCACATGGGGAAAAAACATCTTCAGTGGATTCCAATCACGTTCTCCTCCCCCGTTGGCCTGCTCGCCGTGCAGCGCAAACTGAGCTCGGCCACAGGCCTTTCGTCCTGCCAGCTGTCATTTGGGCCTGCTGAGTAACTTTCTTTGTCAGCTAGCTTATCGCTGCTGCACCCGCACTTGCACTGCACAGCAGCCACTTGGAATACAGCGCAAAGCCACACCCCTGCTTTATCCTTTGCAGGAACCTACCTCCCGCATCATGCTGCTGTATCCCGTGCAGCTGCCGGCCCCCAGGTCATAGTGGACCGACGCCGCAGCATCGCTCCTGCGGCCGTGAGTTGCCGGCGCCGGCGCCGGGCTGCCCTGCTGAGTGCCGGCAAAGTGGCCGCCTGGCCTGCGCAATGGGCCCAAATCGGCGTGCTTCAAAACGGGCTCTTGGAGGGAAGCAACAGGGTTGCAACGTGACGCAACTTCGAGCGGGCTCGTGCATGATGCATGCGATTGCTGTTGACACCAGCAGGACACAGGTTTTTGATACTGACCTGCGGTGACTGACAGACGGCGGCAGCGGCAGGTTCGGCGCGAGGTTGACGGGATGCTGAGCCGCCATCGGCGGGCTGGCAAAGGTCGCTGCCAGCGGGGAAGGAGTGGTTGGGGCATCTGCAGCAGCGCCGGTGGCGGCAGACAGCTGGCGGACCCGCTCCCGCACAGTGCCCGGCGTCAGGTTCTGCAGGGCAAGTTGTGTGATTATCAGTGTGAGCTCTGCTGAATACCTCAGCTGGCAAAGCTTCAGAGACGAGGAAATGGCGGATTGGAGATGGACCAGCGGACAGGTCGAACCATAAAAGGACACTGGCGAACAGAACAAACGGCCAGCTGCGCGCACCTCTGCGTCAGGATGGGCGCTGCTGGCGTGCGGAGTGGCCGACGCACCCACGTCTTGGTGCACCTGCCTCGGCAGTCGTTTCCGTAATGCACCACCACCACCATCCTCCGACCGGACCGACTGCTGCGATAGCGGCGCTGGCGGTGCGGCCGGCCGAGGCACATCGACGGGCGACGCCGGATGCGCGCCCCCCGCTGCAGGCGCCGCGGCGTCAGTGTCTCCAACAGCGGCGCCAGCCGCAGCACCTGTCCGGCCGGAGCCGATTCCGAAGCGGCTGCTGGGTGCGGCGTTGGTGGCGGACTTTGCAACGCTGCTCAGCGCCGGCGTTGGCTGCTGCATGGGGTTCCAGTCGGCGGCGGCAGTCGTTGAGGGCGTTGCCGCGACATCATCGTCACGCCCACCGCCGCTGTCGCCGCCGTCAATGGCTGAGCTGCTGCCATCTGGCCCGCCGCCTTCGCTCGCCTCGTCCTGGGCATTGCTGCTGGCAGTTGACAGCGCCGCAAGACTGGCGCAGCTGGCCGAGGAAAGCTCCTCCCTCGGGTTGGGCTGACGCAGCGATGTGAGGCGGCACAGTCCTGCCGCCAAGGGCGGCGGCGTTGCGCCGGCTTCAGCTCTGAATCCGCCAGCGCCACCAACGGCTTCGCCAGTGGCTGCGCCGTCTGCTACGGCTTCGACGTCGACGCCATACCGCAGTCCGCCTTGGCCGCCGAGAGATGCAGGCGCGTTGCTCCTGATGTGTCGCGGCAGGTCCGTGCTGAAGCCGCGGGCCAGCGGTCCCGGGCTGCTGGCAGGTGCGGGAATGGCAGGCCGTCCAGCAGCGTCTGTGCCGTCCTGCGGCTGCTGCTGCTGCTCGGAAGCCTCCTGTTGCGATGCGGGCCGTCGCACCCAGCGCCGCGACAGCGGTCGCGCCGAGCGGCCGCTGCCGCTGGAGCAGCCAGACCCAGGCGTCGCGGACCCGGCAACATCGTAACTTGCGGACGGCGTGCTGGGCGGCTCCTCCTCATCCGGCCGTGCAGCAGCTGCTGGCTCTGCCGCTGGCGCGCCGAGGTCATACTGCACCTCCTCGAGCGCGGGGGTGGCAGCGCGTTGGCGGGCGCTGCCGCCGCCTGCAGGCGGCATGCCTGTGGCGCCGGTGGGGGGCGCTGCAGCTGCTGCTGAGCCGCGGCGGCTGGTCAGGCTGGGTGGGCGGGGGATTGGCGGCAGCGCCGATGCAGGCGCCTCGCCGGAACGTGTCAGGCTACCCAGCCGCTGCAGCAGCTGACTGCTGTCGCACTGGGAATCCTGCAGCAGGCAGATAAATCATCAGTTCATTACCGCGAAGCATGTGTCGCATGGCGCTCGAAGACGTCATGAAGGCTCAGATGCTGCCAAGCAGTCAGTTCGAAAGCTGCTTGGAAGACTTTCACTCGACACACGGGGCTGTGCAACAGTTCAATGACGCGGTGACTTTTGCAGCATATCACAGCCCGCTGAGCGCATTTGCTGACAATTCTCGCGCAAGCACACTGAACCGAGGCCTGCACCGGCGTGGCATCAGCGCACCTGACTGTCAGTAGAAGGCGAGCTGCGGTGCGGGCCAGGCGATCCCCCGTAGCGCGCCCGCAGACTGCGATTGGCTGGCGGCGGCCGCTGCACGGCCGCCTGGTCGGCCGAGGGGTGACCATGGTCCTGGGGCATGCCCGCTGCACGAGTACCGGCGACATCAGCGGTCCCGTCGCTGCGCACAGCTGGGGTGGGCGCAGCCGCTTGTGGCGTCACGCCTCGCCTCCGCGGGGTGGCGAATGCTGCCGGAGCGGCTGCCACGCGCGAGGGCATTGCGGCACTTGCAGGCGTGCGCGGCATCGCGCGACGAGTCGTGAAGCCCGGCGAGCGGCCGCTGACGCCGGGCGGCGTCTGCTGTGTCACCTGCACACGACAAAACCTGGTTCATGCCCCGGCTGCAACAGATTGCAGAACCTGTGCAGAAGATAATCAACTGACCGAGGCAGCGACCTGTCAAACAGGGGTGTCCTGTCGCGTGCTGTAACAAGGACTCCTTCCGGTGACTCCGCCGAGGGCAGTGCACACCTTGAGGCGCTTCACAGGCGTGAAGGCGTCTCCGGAGCGTGACCGCCCTCCGCCGGCGCCGCCGCTGGGCGCGCGCTTGTGACCGGCGCCGCCCCTGCCAGACGGCATGGCGCTCTCTCCCGGGGCCCTTTCTTGCTGCTGAGCCGTGCCAGCCGCTGCACGGCGCCACGGCGGCGCGATGTGGTGTGCGCTGATGCCCAGCGGCCCAGCCTGCAGGCCCGCTGTATACTGCAGGCTGTCGTCCTGCCGGCGGTCTGGCCGCGGCCTCGGCGGCAGGCTGTGCTCGTGCGCGATGTCTGCTCTGTGACCGAAGCTGCCGCTTGGCTGAGGAGGCCGTGGCGGCCGTGCCACGCAGCCGTCACGCTGAGACGCAACTGTCACACAGTTGCTTGCAGCCTCAAACACTTGCGAGCCTGCGGCGTGTGGCGATTAGGTCAGGCGCCTAGTTTCAGAGCATCATACTTCAGGACAGCCAAGGGGCGGGGCAGGCACCTCAACACATATGCGGGGGTCAGAGTGTACAGGTGCGGCGGCGTCATGTGAAGGCAACACAAGGAGGCTGTATCACTGTGTCACCTGCAGGCGAGAACCCGCCTTCAGCGGATGGCAGCCATAGCTCGTTGTGTGCTGCACTGGGCCTCGCAGGCTTGGGCGTCTGGTGCCGTCCCTCCCACTGAGTGTATGTCAGCACGCCGCTGGCGTTTTTCTGCTGGGCTCGCCGCGCCGCCGGCCACGCGTTCTCCTTGTCCTTCATGCGTCCCCACCACATGCTGGGGTCACCTGTAGGACATCAACAGTCCGGTCAATATGCAATCCGTTCCGAAGAAAGGTCTAGAAAAACGCTCGTCTAAACGCTCGTTCCGAAAGCTCGTCTAGAAAAACATACAACTGGCCACAAACGTCCATCGCAGGCCTTGTAATGCGTCGTGGGGTCACCTGAGGTGCCTTCCGACTACTGTTTTTCCTCCGACGGTGCCGAGCACGCATTGGCCTGCTTCATTTTCGAGACAGGCTGTTCGCATTGCACACGCAGCTGGCACTCGTCGAGTTGCAGCCGTGCCGCCTGCGGGCTGCATGCGGCACCGCAAGTTAAGATAAGGGCGCATTTCTAGTGTCTGCCTTCATTTATGATCATCTGCGGGCTCTCATCCGGCGTGCAAACAATGGCTGTCGTCTGGCCGTTTGATTTTTCAAGCTTTGGTCCTCGCGATCTTCATCCACCTTGGCGTCATTTCATTTTCAGGCCTGTTTTCTCAGCTCGGGCAGCTTTGCATTTGCACGTGCATTATATCATTATGCCGCTGATCAGTTGTGCCCGGAATGCTTGCGTGCAGCTGGCGCGGTGTGTATTGCAGCGTGCATTTTGACTTTGCGCTGGATCCCACTGTGTTCGGAGCCCTTGAATCTGCTGTGCTGCTGAAATCACAAGCCTGCACCCGTTAGGAATAGGGATGTCAGACGTGAGTTCTGGAGACATCGGCATCGCTGAACGCCTGGCTGCTGCACCAGACGTTCGGTAGCGACGTTTCGATCGCAGACAGGCAGGAGGCAGCAGACTGGCCAGACTCATGCATGCACCGCTCGCCGGGGCGCCGAGGTAGCCTGCATGCACATCGACCGATGGACCGTTTCGAGCTGTCATTTTCGCTGCCACATGCAAGATGCATTGCGCGCGCTGCGGGACACACTCCTGTGCCCCATGTCGTGCAGACAGCAGCAGGTCGTCCGGTAGCATCGTGGGCGTCGCGTCAGAGGACTTGGACGACGCCGACGGGCCGGTGAACACGCCCAGGAAGATGTCATCGGCGGCGTCACTGGGCCCCAGCTGGGCCCAGCTCGCCAGGCAAATATCCCAACCAACGACATGCCTCTTACTTCTGTACGTAGTGAATAACGGTTGCTGCAGGGGACTTGAACTTGCAAATGTGGACCTGGAAGGATGGTCAGCTTGGCATGATATGATGCATACCTGCACCGCAACTGAAGCGTCCTGGCGGCACACAGACGAGCCAGCATGACCCTGCGGTGTGCAGGGTACACTGGCCGAACTACATCATGCTGTTCGTGCTGCTGGTCACGCTGTGCATCTTGGAGACGATTTCGCCCTTTCACCGGCAAATCTACCACATTGGCCCAGATGGACTGCCCTCGGACGCCGAGACCTGGACGTGAGTTCCCGCTGCATCCCCGCCTCTGTTCACGGTTAAAACTCTGCTGGCAAGCGTTTGTCTGGTTTCTGGACCTGACATCATATCAAAGTCAGAGCAACACTAATGTTACCTGTAAATTATCCTCATCAGGTATTCCTTCCCATTGGTGGCGGACACTGTGCCGCCAGCAGGTGCCTTCACTTCCACACCTTGGCGACTTTGCACTGCCGTCATTAGTACATTGGTTCGCTGATTGCTTCCTGTCAGCGTGTTTTCCAGATCGTTGGCTGCTGTGCTGAGGTAGATGCTGCTGTATTCTGCAGCGGTGCCCATCATCGCATTTATACTGCCCAGGTAAATCGGTCCACAATCGCGACCTCAACCCCGGCGTTGTCTGACTGCATCTTACGCAACATGCAACACACCTTATGCAAATTGCAGGTACATGCTCACAGCTGATGTGGCAGCACGCCGGCAGCGCATGAAAGCGGCCCTGCACGAGCACAGCGCAGCATGCTTGACTCGGTGCTGAGAAATTCCAAGGTGTTTCCCTTCACTTGTGTAGCGTCTTCTTCGCTGCCTACCACATCGCGAGGCGGCCGCCGCGAGCCGACACGCACGCGGCGGTGCTGGGCCTGTTTTCAGCGGTGCTGGTGAATGCCGTGGCGACCAACGGCATCAAGATCATGGTGCGGCTACGCCAGATGTGCAGAGCACAGATGGAGGGTGCAGAAGAGAAGCACGCCGTGAATTTAACAGACTGCAGTCAGCATGACGCCAGCAGACCTCGCCGACTGACTGCTCGAGGTTGCCAAGTTTCATGTGAGCGAGGCGGCAGACTCGAGGGCCTGTCGAGCATGATTGGAGGGGGCTTTCTTCAGACCATAGCATAGGATGTTGTGTGCTTCACGAGCAGTCCCCACCAACCGCTACACTCCTGTGCTGCAGGCGGGGCGTCCGCGGCCGGACTTCATGGCGCGCTGCTGGCCGGACGGCGCGGCTGTAAAGTGGAACGCGGATGGCACGCCAGCGTGCAGCCTCAACTCCATCCGCCCCGAGGAGGGCCGAAAGTCCTTTCCCAGCGGTGTGCGCTTTTTGCATAGCTTGCCTCAGACAGCAAGATGTGTCATGTCGGGTACTCCCTCGAACACCTCGGGAGGGTTGACATGTGCATTTGCACGGGCTTGCTGCCCTGGCATGGCCGCACTGCGACCTGCTCGTCCTCTGAGAAATCCAACATCGTATGGCTTTACTCGGGTCTTGCAACCACGATGAAGGCCGGACTGCCTGCGGCAGGCCACACCTCGTGGAGCACGACTGGCATGGGCTACCTCAGCCTGTGGCTGGCGGGCAAGCTGCAGGCGTTCGACCCGCGCGGCGGCCAGCCGTGGCGCCTCGTCGTGTCGCTGTTGCCGACGTCCTTCGCCGTGTACGTGGGCCTCACGCGCATTGAGGTGGGCGCGCGAAACATGGAACATCTCAAGCAGGGACATCTTATACGGTACAACTCGCGTCTCTGCTGCCCGCGGCAGCACTGTTCGATGTGGTTGCGGTCAGCTGCATGTGATTTCCACGCTGTGGATGTCCTTCCTTGCCGAGGGCAGTAACCTCATATACATATTTTGCCTTGTCAGCCGGAGTTGCGCCCTTCTGCGCAGGACTACTGGCACCACTGGAGCGACGTGCTCGCAGGCTTCCTGCTGGGCTGCACCGTCGCCTACACCTTCTACCGGCAGCAGTTCCCGCCGCTGTGCTCGCGCGCTGCCGGGGAGGCGTTATCGGCACAGGCATTGTCTGGCGGCGGACCTGGCGGCGGAGGCAGCCCCGGAGGCGGCAGCGAGGTGGAGCTGCCCTACGCAGCGCCCGTTCTGCCCTACGGCAGCACCGGCGGCCGGTACAGCCCGCTGGACTCGGCGGTTGACAGGATCAGCGCCGTCAATGCAGAGCGGTCGTCGGACGGGCTGCCCGTCTGACGGCTCAGCATGATATCACAGTCTCTTCCACGTGGACCTGAAGCGTGTCCCCGGAGGTGCTGCCCGTCTGGCGGGACCGTGATTGAGGTTGCAAGGTTGATTTTGGCGGCGGTGCCGGTTGCGGCGGGGCACACCCTTGCTGAATGCAATCGGTAAACAGGCATTGCAAAAGACCGCCCTGTACCAAAACAGCTCAACAAGGTCCTGCCAATCGACTCGGATCCGCTTGTGCACCTTTTCAACGGCGTAACATATACATGTGTGATTTCGACGAATGACTGAATACGCTGTGCTGGGGCAGCGGTTGATTGAAGTGAAGCTGTATGACACCACACCGCTGGAGACCATCATAGGTGCTGGCGGACCCATAATGGCAGGTTAGTTTCATGCAATCATATGCGCTGACTTGAAGCTGGTTTGGGGTGCAACGCGAGGCTGTTGTCAGAATGCTGCGTTGTCCGAATGCTGACACCAGTCGCAAATGCCGCCGGTTTCACCGTACATGGCGCACTGTTGCGCATGGCAAAATTTCGCGGGAAAAGTCAGAGAAGATGGCGCGACCTTTCCAGCCAATGAGAGCAGGGCAGCACCTGGAGGGGCATGGTCACTCCACTGTCACATTCTCCATCCTGGATCCTGGACAGCACTCTTGCAGTGCAGCAGTGCGGTGCAGTGCAACTCTGCAGATTCTGTAACAGATTACGCGCGGTGCTAGGCAACACTTCTGCGTTTGATATCCGTGATAGCAGCATGGGGCGGACGGGCCGCGCCGTCGCGATACTGGTCGTTGCACTAGCATGCACATTCGCAGTGAGGGCAGATGAGGATGAAGCAGTCTTCACCGCCACAGCAGACAACCTCGACAAGCTAATCAAGGTGAGGCGATATCTATCACGAACCCAGATCCTCCAGTCTTGCATAGATTCATGCATACACTATACTGTGTGCAAGCAATAGTTGACCAGGACACGTTGCAGTTGCGACATACATGCTCGAAGCCATTCTGCCTGGTGCCTCGACCATCAGCAGTACACAGTGTGTAGCCTATCCTTGCGTTTCAGCACGTCTCATGAAGTGCTGAGTTGCTCCGGTCCGGTGTGCTTGCTACGTGCTTGCCTGTGGTGCTACTTGTCTTCGAACATTGTATATGCAAGTTTGCAACTGCCCGAATACAACCTCGTGTGCACAGCGTTGTTCCCAAATGATATGCATCTACACAGCTGCGCACCTCTGCGTATGAAGTCTTGTTTACGCTGGAGTGCACAGCAGTGTCTAGGCATCTCAAACCGCGCCTCAGGAATGCAGCTATAATGATTTGACACCACGGCAGCCTGAGCTTGGCACCCGTGACCTTCGAATGACTGCTGCTGCAGGACAACGGCTTCGTAGCAGTCGAGTTCTACGCCCCCTGGTAAGCGGCGCACTGTCTGCACATCGTCCGCTGTCGTTTACGCGTGCAAGCGGCTCCGTCTTTTTCCGTGTTTCGACACCTGTCCATGTGTGCATGCCCGCAACAGCCATCTGTAGAGAGCATGGCGAGACCCCTGGCACTCGTGTGATGCAGGTGTGGCCACTGCAAGGTGAGCTCTTGCACAGTATTTGGCGCATCGCCGCGCGCAATGCGGGTGACACTGCGCCGGGATGCAGTTCACGCCGCCGCGATGCCGCAGCCGAGGCAGCGTGCCCGGCCGGCTGCGCCACCACCCGCTATCCAGCACCCGCTGCCTATGCTGCCGCATGGAGAAGCAAGCCATGACGCGCCCTTGAGATCATGTCATCTCACGCCCGCACCAGCTGGTTCTGACGCTGCCGTGTGCTTGTTGTCCAAACAGAAACTCACGCCGGAGTGGGAGGCGGCGGCGAGGCAGTTTGCCAAGGCGAAGACGGAGACGCCCATCACGCTGGCCAAGTACGACTGCACGGCGGAGGGCAACAAGGCGCTCGCTGACAAGTTTGGCATCAAGGGCTTCCCAACTATCAAGGTCTGCGCAACGTCTTGTTCAATCATGGAGCGATTTAGGTGCTGTCAGTGCGCTTGTAGGCATAGTGCTTGCGCCAAGGATGAACGCGAGCATCTGCCCAAATACTACGCCCCTTGAACTCGTGCACCGTCAGCTACGAGCGCAAAGGTGAAAGGGGCGTGTGCTCCATCATAAGACAGGCTGCACAGCAGCCATGGCTACTTGCCCTCTGTACTCCTCCACGAGCCTGCTTCTCGCTGTGCCCCTATTTGGGATCTGGTTTCCTTCCCTACACTTCCAGCACTGCCGTTCCCCCCGTTTCCCGCGACACCACCATGTGCACGCAACACGCCTTGATAAAGGGGAAGCCCTTGATGCCGAACTTGTCGGCTGCTTTGACAATCCAAATCTGGGCCGCGAGGGCAGCAAAGATGCTGCGAGGACGCGCCTTGATGGTGGGGCAGCCCTTGACACGGTCAGCTGGAATGATAAGGACCGCGATGCAGGTCGCGGATCTTCGTAAGACGGCGACACGGAGGCGCCCGATAAACTTTTTCTCAATTTTCAGCCGTGTCAATCTAATGAGCTTTAACACGTTTCATTTCAGTACGCTACCCTGCCGCAGATACTCCGGGGCGGCAATGGCGAGACGCCTGGCGAGGGGCCGCGTGCAATGGCGGGCATCGTGATGATTTAAAACGAAACGTGGTGAATCCTCAGCGGAAGTAAAGTGAAATGCACTTCACCTGCATGCCTGCGCCGCAGATCTTCCGGGATGGCGATGTGGAGGCGCCAGGCAACTACGAGGGGCCTCGGGAAACGGCGGGCATCGTGTCCTTCCTGACTAAGCAGACCGGCCCGCCGTCGCTGCTGCTGACGGACGCCGCCGCCGTCAAGGCCTTCCGCGCCTTCAGCGACGAGAAGGACATCGTCAGTGAGCATTCACGCTGTCCTCCCATCTGTTTTGTTGTCGCTTCATTGCCACTCATTCTTAACTTCCGCAGTCATACATTTCCTGCCTTGCGCGCCTTTGGTGATGAGAAGGACACTGTCGGTGAACGCCTCCTGCAATGAAGCACAGGGCAGTGAAAGTATGACGTGGGGCAGAGGAAAAAATGAGTGGCGCTCATTCGTTCTTCGCCTTCGATTCCTTCTTCCCCTGCGTCCTTCATTGTTTGACACTGCAGCTTCGTCCATCAGCGGACTGATCCGTCAGGCTCCGAGGCAGAGCTGCGATCGCGCTTGGCGGCTGCAGCAAGACCGCTGCGGGCAGCTCTGCGAGGCACAGCCGCCGGTCCCCAGGCCCGGACGACACACGTCTTGACGCAGATGATGTTCTGCAGGAGATTGCTGCGCTGCCGGCGGGGGCGGACGGCGGCGCCGTTGCCAGATATGCCAGCAACCACACGTGTTTTTCACAACACAGTGAGAGCCGAGAGCCTGATCATGTAACCCCCTTTCCTGCAGTCATCGCGGTTTTTCCCGGCGGCGAGAGCGGCGACGAGTTCGAGGCGTACCGCACCGCCGCCAACAGCCTGCGCGGGGACTACGACTTTGGGCACACCACCGATGCGTCGCTGCTGGCGGAGGCCAACGGTACAACTGTGTCACCCGTGTTCGTGTTGCCGGTTGACAACTCTTCTGCTCATGCACATTGAGCTTGTCATAGCTCACGTATCAGGTAAGCAACGATTTGCAAAAGGTGGGTCTGCTGCTGTTATACGCTGAGGTTGCCGTGGTTATGTGAGATTCCACCAGTTCGGTGAAATCTCCGCCTCAGCAGTGCACTGGTAGTACAGCGTGCATGGCACATTCCCTACGCAGCTGGGGACGAAGGCAAGATTGCAGCACCAGAGCTGCTGAGGGGCTGCAGCGAGGCATGCCAGTAGCAGTGCAAACCGGACGTGGCACAATGATCGCTGCTCGGCTTGCCGGCACAGACGGGCGCGCGGTTTGAGTGCTCTGCACATCGCTTGTTGCAGGCAACTCCGCTTAAACCCTGTCCAGGCATGAAACAGATGCACACCGAAGTGTGCATTCGTTTCAGTGGTTTCCCTGTCCGCCATCTCTTTGATGAGCGAAGGAGCTGGCAATCGTGCTGCAGGCGGATGCGGACGTGCCAACGGTGCACGGCGGTCGCTCGCCAAATGCGCCTTTGCAAACCCCTTTCCTGGCATCCGCCTGCAGACGCAAAGGAGCCGCAGCACGTGCTGCTGCAGGTGGACGCATGCGCGCCGATCGTGCACGCCGGCGCTCTGACCCAACGCTCTTCAAATGCTTCCGAGTCCTCACACCGCTGTTGCCTGTGCAGGCGCCAAGGAGCTGCAGATCGTGCTGCTGCCGGCAGACGCGGACGCGCCGACGGTCGTACGGCAACTTGGCTCGCCAAATGCATGCCTTATTCTTCTTTCCTGGTATGCCCCTGCAGATGCGAAGGAGCCGCAGATCGTGCTGCTGCAGGCGGATGCGGACGCGCCGACGGTGTACTCCGGCGCGCTGTCCAAGTCGGACATCGCCAAGTGGGTGGAGAAGGCGGCGGCGCCCGCCATCGTGACCCTGGACCAGTGAGTGTTTTTGCTCGGACCCTTGGGACATACCCCTCTCTCATGGCGCGCTCGCCACGGCGGACTTCGCCAAGTGGGTGGAGGGTTTTGGTTGGGAACGTGCAGGCTGATTCCACGCTTGGCAGGGCTTGCGCCGCAAGGTTGCCGGATGCGCTGCCAAAAGAAAAGGAGAAAAAAACTGCGTGGCTTCCCCCTGTGGCAAGCAGCAGTGCCTCTGTAAGCTGCCATGCGCTTTGGAGGCGCATATCTTAGGGGGAGGCGGGTCAGAGGGCAGCCATGCAGATCCGCATGCATCGAAACTCCTGTTGCAAAAGCCGGGCCTGCCATCTTGCTAGCCCCTGGCAGCAGAAATCGGGCACCACCGATGCTGACACCAGTCCATCCCCTCGCAGGAACCCCAAAAACCGCAAGGCGCTGCAGAAGATCTTCCAGAGCCCCAAGCCGAAGCTGCTCGGCTTCGTGGACAAGGTGTGGCCGCCACATGATGGCGCCCGCTTCCTCCCACTGTTCACACATACCCCGGAAAGAACGGGCACCAATGACTGACCGTGCGGCCAGTGCGGCAGTGTCTGCCCTGTGGCTTGACCCTGGCGGCGCCGTGCAACTGGCGGTGTCGAAAGCAGGTTCTTGCATGTGCAAGTGCAGACGGCAACACCTCTGCGCGAGGCGGTGGGTGTGACTCCCAATTTGGAGCGCCCTCGGCTGCGTCCCTTCCTTCTCTGGCGCCCCTGAAGCTGGACGGAACGGTTTCCTCCCGCTGCTGCAGGGCCACAAGGTTGCCAAGGATTTCAAGGCGGCGCTGATCGAGTCGTCAAAGGGGCACGAGGACGTGGCCTTCATCTTTGCAGAGAACGAGGGCAACGACGGCGCTCTCAACTACTTTGGCATCACCGCCAAGGTGGGCTCGTGTAAACCCTACCCCTCCCTCCGGTGGGCGTTGTCGTCTTCCATTGTGTACACAAGTTCCGTGTTGTTTCGTTTTCACACACATGCACGCATGCACGCACGCACGCACGGCAAATGATGCCGTGTTTGTTCAAATTCCTGCTGTGTTCCTGTGGGAGGCCCTGTGCTGCCGGCAGCAGCGGCGCCTGCGCACCTGCGCGACACCATACTAGCACCTGTCGGATGTCGCTGCACACGGTCAGAGCGCACAGGCTGGAAGCGGAGCGGGTCCTCATGCTTGTTGGTGCTTGTTTCCCGGGTCATCGGCCGTTGACTGTGTCTTTGCCGCCGCTGCCGCAGGACACGCCGGCGTTCGTGCTGCACGACCGGGAGGGCGGCGACGCACAGTACATTCAGGAATCTGAGTCCTGCACAACAGTGCTGTGACTGAACACTAAGAGTCGCTGCCGCCGCTGCCGCAGGACACACCGGCGTTCGTGCTGCACGACCAGCAGGGCGGCGACGCAAAGTACGTGCTCAAGAACGCTGAGGCGTCCGCGCTGGCCGCCTGGGTGAAGGACTACGCGGTGAGCTGCGGGATTGCGGGATTGCGGGATTGCGGGATTCTGGTTCCTTTGTTTCTGGCCACGCCAGCTGGCCCCGCATGCCAGCAGCACATCCACGATCGTCCCCTGCCGGTCTTCGGCCAGCTGACGATGATGCGTCCAGCCATGGTCGTCCATCCACTGCAGATCTTTGATCATGTCTACGACGAAGTCGTTTCTGCGTCCTCTGGGATCCGAGCCTTGATCGGGCAGCACTGTATACAGAGCTCAACTTTTGTGTCGGTGACTGCTGCAGGCAGGTAAGCTGGAGAAGACGATCAAGAGCGAGGAGCCGCCGGCGAACAACGACGGCCCGGTGACGATTTTGACCGCCAAGACCTTCGACGACATTGTGTATGGCAAGCAGCGCAACGTGCTCATCGAGTTCTACGGTGAGGAGCGGCTTCAACATCATTGTATCGGGGTTCACCCTACTGCTGCTGCCATGCCCGCCCGGCAGCTGTCTGCGAGGCTGGCGGGCTGCCGGTTAGGGTTCGTAAACCCTAAAACCCTCAGCAGCTCTACAGCTTGCATCAGCGCCGCGTAAGCTGCGCCGCCTCGCTGCCGCAAGACGCTCTTTCCTTGACTGTGTGCCGATCCAGCGCTGCTGATACTCTTGCGCATTCTCCTGCGCAGCGCCTTGGTGCGGACACTGCAAGAAGCTGACGCCGATCTACGAGAAGGTGGGCAAAGCGTTTGCAGACAACGACTCGGTGGTCGTCGCCAAGATCGACGCCACCGCCAACGACATCCCCGACACCAACAAGTTCAAGGTGCGCATGTCGGTATGCATTCCTGGCGCTCAAGTGGTAGAATGTCAGTTCGTGAACTGCGCCCTAGCTTCTCGCCAGCTATATATTGAGCCGTGTCACGGATCACATCCTGATGCCCCTTCTTGGCCATGACCCGGGTGTCACTGCGGATGCCGCTCAGTTCTGTGCGACATGTTTCCACATTTTCGCATCCATGTGCCCAGGTGTCCGGCTTCCCGACACTCAAGCTGGTGACCGCGGACGGCAGCATCGTGGACTACGCAGGGGACCGCTCGGAGGAGGATCTGATCAAATTCATCAATTCCAATGCCGATAGCTCCGCAACAGCCGCCTCCGGCACCGATGAGCTCTGAGCATGCAGCTCTCGAGTGCAACAGCTTTTTTTCATGCGCCTCAGCCGCAGGATGGCAAAGGCTCCATCCAGCGTTGAAAATGTGCCGAGTTTTTGTGTGGCCAAATCTGACCGAGTAAAGTGTTGGGGTTCCACCGCCTATTTATAGCCCATTTCATCCTCCGATCATTCTCTCCCTGACAATTCTGCAAGGTGCACACACGTCTTCTCACAGTTCCTACACATGCAGGCAGCAAGCATTGTCATCCAAAGGCAATCTATATGTCTTGGTCCAGCCTCTCTGATGCATGGGATGAAGATATACCTGTTTGCCCCTGTGGTTCCTGTCCTTGACACAGCGCATGTCTCCCAATGGGCAGGCTACACTCCTTGCGGAACGTGTCACTACGTCCGTGAACCTGACCTAGGTATCGGATGTCACTCACTGGTCCGGTTCCAGGGGCACGTCGGCTGAAAGCAAAAGCCCCTACTGGCGGCCCGCTGGCCCTGCCGCTCCCCCGTCTTCGGCCTTGCGCTTTCCCAGCACGCCGGCGGCGCCGCCGCCGGTGCCAGGGTATGTGCGCACCGGCATCGGCATTGCGCGCGGCAACGCCGCGAAGTTCAGCTGCCCCTGCTGGCCGCCACTCTGCCGCCGGCCCTGCTGCTGCACCATGCGGCCACACGCAGGCGCATGCTGACCGCCGCCACCGCTGCCGCCGCTCCAGGGCCGCCCCTGCTGCTGCCGGGACTGTTCCTGCTGCTGCTGCTGCTGCTGCGGGGGCAGGGCGGCGGGAGGCTGCCGGGAGCTGCTCTGCAGCGTCGGCGGCTGCTGCGCCGGCGGCGGTGCGGCCGCCGGCTGAGACGGCAGCAGGAAGGCGTTCAGGGTGCCCTGGCCCGGCGCCAGCGGCGCAGTGCGCGCAATCGCCGCCTCGCACTGCAAACTGCCCTGCTGCCCGTCGATCGCCTGCGAAATGCAAACCGGCACTCGACCGAGCGAGACATGTCAGAGGAAGAACACTGCCTCGAAGGTAGCAAGTTCTGTCTTCTGTTGACAGCACACTGCGTGCCCAGCCAAAGCCGAACATGTAGGCATGCAGTGGCCAGGGGCACTGCACCTGGCCGACGTTGCCGAGCTTGGCGCCGATGTTGGCCCAGATGTGGTCGTCGATGGAGCGCCGCACATGCAGGAAGGCCACGTTGACCGAGCAGGCCTGCGCCACAGCATTTTGACCTGGGTCAGGGTCAATTTGTCATCCTGTTCACTTCGGAACTCTGGAACTCCTTTTCGGAACAGGGACACCGGCATCTGTCCGGGTGCCAAAGAGTGTCGGTGCCAGTGCAGAAGCAAGGGCCAGTCTGAGTAGGCTGCATGCCTGTGTGCCCGTGTCATGCTGTGCAAGACGTGCCTAGTCGCAACGCCCGACAGCATGTGGAGCCAGCATGCAGATGAGGTGCACACTCGAGCATGAACATGCCTCATATGCGCTTTCGAGCAATCCACACGTAGAATCCTGCGCGTGTTCTGATGCGGTGCACGCGGTTCTCCGCAGGCTGGTATTGGCAGACTTGCAAAATTCGCTTCAACCCTGCATGACTCGGAAAGCTTACCTGGCCAATGCGGTGGGCGCGGTCTTCTGCCTGCACTATGTCGCCGGGCGTCCAGGAGTACTCGCAAAACACGCAGCTGCTGGCGGCCTGAAGGGGCGGCAGAAGCCTCGGAAATATCAAGACTTTCTGCCATTGCTTTACCAGGCAGGACAAACCTGCGAATATCTGCGAGACTTGTGCAGAACGTGGCAGCGCTGTACAGGCAGAGTCGGCACTGGTGATTGATATAGGATTCGCACAGTGAGCGTGATTCCGGCGCCAGCGGCCTTGATGCTGAGCACCGCCACGCGGCAGGCGGCATTGGTCTGGAACTGCGCCACCAGCCCTGCGCGCGCCTGCGCCGGCGTGCTGCCGTCGATGCGGATGAACTGCTGCTTCTTCCTGCGGGCGACAGCACAAAGTGCTGGTGCCTGGCAAGGTCTCCAGTGGCGGAGAGGGCTGCCATCGGCTGCCACGGCGCAGCTTGTTGCTGTGTTCGACCCGCAGAAAAGCCGGCGGCTGACCTCTTGAGATGACTCGCTTGGTGAAGCACTGACCTGTAGAAAAAGTCAGCCTCCTGGAGGCTGCAAAAGGATGACTAATGCACCTGCAGAGGCGCCTCCAGGGCGTTCCACAGCACGAGGTGGTGCGCGGAACGCGGAAAGCTAAACCCTAAACCCTAAACCCTCCACAGAACATCTGCAGAGGCCCTCAGCAGTCTGAATACGAACGCACCTGCGCAGCAGCGCCTCCAGCGCGTCCAGCAGCACGCGGTGATGCGCAAAGAGAAGGTGCTTGCCCTCCCCCTCCAGCAGCTCAGCCACGTACTGCTCGCATGCCTTGACCTGCAGTGCGGAAAGGGATACTCGCATGCGGAAATCTGCGGCGCGAAACGTTCGAAACTTTGAGCCCCTCTCAGGGGCGGTGCTGAACAATCAACCCACAGAGTGCGAGGTAGACAATGGGGAGTTGGCGCAGCACGCTGCAGTGGGCCGCTGGCTTGCAGCCAGCGCATACTGAACTGGCCAGGCGCTCCCGGCCCTGCACAGCAGTCGCAGGAAGGCAGCGGAGACACTCGCCTTCAGCTCGGCGGTGCGGCGATACATCTCGTTGGTCAGCTGCCCCTGCGCAAAGCCGTCGCTGTCGGGGTTTGCCGCCGACGCCGCACGCAGCGTCTCCAGCGCCGCCGCCATTTTGGCGATCTCCCGCTCCGCCTCCGGTCCCAGGCTGAGGTATACCTAATACGGGAGCATGTACGCACGTAAGCATTCAAGGTTGAAAAGTAAGAGATGCCAAGACCTTAGGGTGATATTTCAGAAGCCTCCAGCGCCGCCGCCAACAATGGCAACATCCCGCTCGGCCTCCCACTCCAGACTCAAGTATGCCAGCAGATGCCAGTGTCAATGAGCAGGCAGCCAGGGTGTGAATTCCTGTCAAAGCAGCACTTCCGGCGCTGCCGCCATTTCGCCGATATCCCGCTCCGCCTCCGGCCCCAGGCTCAGATACACCTTACAAGGCAGAAGGGATACGAATTTGTGACCACAGGTTATCTGCAGTCTCTACGTCTCAGCTTGGCTGGTCTCCAGCGCCACAGCCATCTTGGCGATTTCCCGCTCCTCCTCCGGCTCCAGACTCTGGTACACATTTCGAGGCAGAAGGTTGTATAACCAAGCAGCTGAAGGCTATCCTCAAGGTCATCGTTGCGTACTGGCAGGCTTCCAGCGCCGCCGCCATCTTGGCGATCCCCCGCTGTGCTCCGGCCCCAGGCTTAGATATGCCTGTGGGTAGAGGTGGCGCGTGCGCAAAGTCAATAGGTCAGTGTGGCTCTTCAAAAATGCAGCGCCTCCAATCAGCGCTGCCGCCATCTTTGACGATTTTCCGCTCCGCGTCCGGGTCCAGGTTGAGTTACACCTAAAGTGCAACATCAGGTTTATGGACAGTGAGAGATTCTAGGAACTTCGCGGGTTCCTTCAGAAGCAGCGCCTCCATCGCCGCCGCCATCTTGGCTATCTAGCGCTCGCTCCGGACCCAGGCTGAGGTATGCCTGCAATCGTTGATGCTTTAGTTTATCAGCAATCAGGGTAATTTCCTGTGAATGTCAGAATCAGCGCCTCCAGCGCCGCCGCCATCTTGCCGATCTCCCGTTCCGCCCCCGGGCCCATGCTCAGATACCTGCATGTGTAGGGTCAGTGAGGGTCGGTCTGTGTGCTGGGCAGAAGATATAGGGTGGTTCAAAAGCACCGCCTCGAGTGCTGCTGCCATCTTGGCGATCTTCCGCCAAGGGAGCTCCGCCTCTCCCCCACAGGTTTTGGCACACATCGTGTTGCTTACGGAAATGAGATCCTAGAGAATTGGCATGTATTGCAGACTGCGATTGCAGTGCAGCAGAGCACAGTACCTTCATAGTCGCCCATGCCTCATGCATTGGCTCTGCCTTGCCAGCATGAGGAGCCACAAGCCACCAGCAGATCGTTGAGACGCGGGTCACAGGTTTCAGCCGTGAGACCAGCAGCGCTGCTCAACCACGGCAGCGGCCCTCGGCAATCACAAGGGTGGTGCTGGATTTGGCGGCTTCGTGTTCTCTTAGGGGAAGAGACGCTGTACGTTCTGCTGGTTGCACGATCCTTCTGCAACCGACGGACATGCAGCTTGGAAGCTAAACTGGTTTGTGTATAACATCGCACCTGCTGGCGCCGCTTGGCTGGCAGCTGCGGGAGCACGTCTGCCTTCAGGCGGCGCACCATCACCGTCGCCCGCAGCACCCTGTTCAGCTCCTCCAGGTTGCTGGCGCCTGGACGGAAGCAAGTGATGCGTGCATTGCATTCTACTTGATTGACTGTGGCAAATAAAGAGCAGCGCCCTGTTCAGCTCCTCCAGACTGCTGTCGCCTGAGAAGAAGCAATAGAGTGACGACACGTAAATCTATATCAGAACCTGGCTTGAAATTCCTTTTGCATCAAACAAGCAGCAACCTGGCACCTGCGGGAATTTCCACATGCATGTTGAAAAAATAATTGAAGTGTCACTTCACATGATCTTGAAATCAAATCCTGGCTTCATTTGGCTTATACCAAATAGAAAGCGGTACCCAGTTAGAAGTCCTCCAGGTTGCTGGCGCTTGCGGCGGCGGCAGACAAACGGCAGCATCAGCAGAATCTGACAGGCGTCACATACCTTCGGCGAGGCCTGGGAATACGGTGTCATGATCGTGGGGTGCTCGCCTGCAGCTGACCCGCAGGCAGCTGCTGACACCGCGTCAGGATCGTGCTACTTGTGTGTCCTGCTAATTGCACAGGACCGGACAATGCCTCCTGCAGCGTCTCCGCATGCGCACCTGCGTACTTGTCGAAACGGTTGTTGCCGCCCTGGCAGTAGCGCTCGCCGAACTTGTTCATGCGGATGTTGGCAGTCGGCAGCAGCGCCGACAGCTGTGGCATCGGAGACACCACCGTCACAGGAGTTCGGCTGCTCTGGGTGGGGCAGAAATGCAGTCAAGATGCAGTGTCTGAAGCATGCTGGTGGCGCTGGGAGATACGCTGCCCGGCACAGATGTTGGGCAGACTGCGCTTTTGCGACGATCTGGGAGCAACATGATAGAATGCCACACTCAGGGCACGCCAGATGATGCTTGAACGAAATGCGGCCCACACGCACCTGAGGGTACAGCTCTTTGGGGCGGTTGAGGGCGGGCGTGCCACTCAGCAGCAGCACCCGCTTGGCGGCCCGCACGATCGGCAGCACCTCCTTCGTCCGCTTGGCCTGCGCAATGCGAGGACCCGGGATCGGCATTGAAGGGCACCGGACGTCACACCAGACATCTGGTGTTCGATTGCCGTGTGGCCATGAATGCCGCATGGGCTGCTTGTCGCTATTGAAAGGGCGCACACAGCGCTGTGTGAATGACGCAAGCCACGAGTTCCCCTCGGCCCAGCGCAACGGGTGATCAAATCTTAAGTCAGGCACCCGTACCAGCGCCAAGAGAGTGTTCGAAGGTGAAGGTGAAAGAATGGCTGTTGGCAACAGCGTTCTGAGCCCTGTTATGACACAGTCGTCAGAAGCATACTCCATCTGAGGAGGCAAGTCACCGTGAACCTCAATATACTTTCACCTCGGGGTTCTTGATGTAGTGGCACTCGTCCAGGACTACGACGCGGAAGTTGAGCCGCGCCGCCGCATCCGTGATGCGCCCCAGCAGGTCGTACGACACGATGTAAAATTGGTGGCGGCCGCCCTGCGGGCCACGCCAGGACTGCTCGAGTGGAGTCGAGCCGACTATGGGAAATGCCAGGACGCGCTGCAATAAATATGTGGTCGTCGCACAAGCCAGGGAGTCCGTGGCCCAGCCGCTGAGACAATCGACAAGGCCGACTGTTGCAAGCTCGCATTCGCAGAGCCCGCAGCTGACGGTCTGTTGTCTATTTTCCACCTGGAATGGTCAGCCATGTGGCTACTGTGGCAGGCGCGGCGACAATACTGCAGCAGCCTTCATCTATGCTTCGGCAGACCCCTACTTGCACCTGCTTGGATGAATGGGTTCTGCTGTGAATGATCCTCAGGCATGGTGACTCTAAATGAACCTCAAACATGGTGATAGACCAGTTGACGGCTGCATTATATGTCTTTTCTCACCTCAACGGCGGCGGCGTCTGCGCCGCTATACAGCACATGAATACTGCGCTTCTCGACGCCCAGCCACTTCTGCAGGTGCTCCTCCCATTGCGCTGCAGCGAGTTGTGTCAGGTCATCAGCAGTTGGGTCGCCCTTATCATTTCCGAGGAGCATGCTGTTGTTGAGTGGCGCTGCACTTGGTACATAGCCTGCTTGAGTGAAGCGCATGCTCACAAAGCGCATGCAAGGGGCTCGCATGGAGCCGTGGCGACAGCGCACCTCGCAGGGAGCTGGGGGTCACGATGAGGCAGGGCCATTCGGAGCGGTAGGCAGACATCACCGCTACTGCCTGCAGCGTCTTGCCCTGTAGCGAGGAAGCAACGCATTAGAAGCTGCATCTTGTCGCATGTTTGGTCGCATGTTTGGTCGCGTGCAAATGGTCGCATGCAACATCATCACAGTGTACGACCCAGCGGCCACCCTGGTCGACGAAGGTGGCATGGCCGTAGTGCAGCATGCCGTCGGCACTTAGGTAAGTGCCGGTTCGCGGGACAGGAAGCGCGTTCCCCTGGCTGACTCGGGCAGAAAATGGCACGGCACGCACCAGTCCCATCTCGTCGGCAATAAGTGCTCGGCCGCCGTGGGCCAGCGCAAAGGCCACTCCAAAGCGCTGGAACTCCATCAGCCCTTCACGCAGCGCCGCCGGAATCTTCTCATTCAGGCGGCTGTCATCACTGCCAGCACTGGCGGCGGCCTGCAGACCACATGTCATGTAGCGGTTGCCGGATCGTCTCGAGATAGTGTCGGTGCAACTTCAAGCCTGGTCGTGCCAGTCGCATGGCGCCCTGTTGCCGCCAGTACCTCTGCCGGCAACCGCAACAGCAGCTGCGGCATCTGAGGCAGGTGGGCGACGTCGGCACAGAGCTGAACCTGTCCAGATCACCGCCCCGTCTCGTATGTACAACCACTGCTGCACAGCCAGCAGCGACTGCACAACGATCGGCAGGTCCCCTGGGTGCAGATAGACCCTGCGCCGAGCATGGGCCTTGAGGCCGTCAGAATACTGTGTGCAATGCATTCTTTGGCACACAGACGACAGTGCACCTGTAGCAGCGACCGCACGACGTCCGGGAGCTCCAGCACGCCCAGGGTCACGCCCTGCTGGCGGCCCACGGCCCGCAGCGCCGCCGCCACCGCCCCAGCCAGCAGCGCGGGAAAGCGCCACGCCTTGGACCGCCGATACACCGCTGCGCCCTCCACCCTGCAGTGGAATAGCAACAGGAAACCGTTTGGCGGACGAGGGCGACGAGCCCGCTTCGAGGTGATGTGCAACACGGTGCCTCGTCAATTTGAAACTCTGGTGCACATCAGCAGGCTGCACCTCAGCTAGACTGCAGGTGCACATCAGCGGGCTCACTTCAGCTGTATCGCAGGTACCTCAGTTCTTGCAGACACATGCGCCGCGTGTTCTGCAACTGGCGCACTTGCTGAGAGCGTCGACGACGGCGGGGTGGTAGAAGTGGAACTGCGCGTGCACTTCGATAGCGGTGTCCGACGTCAGCTGCACCTCGACGTTGCACGGCCGCCCCCACTCCTGCTGCTGCCGTCTCCCCGCCTCCGCCGCAGCCGCCACTGCTTGCTGCTGCTGCTGCTGCCGCTGGGCGAGCTGCTTTGGCGGCGCAGCTTTCGCGGACCCTGTGCTGGCCGCAGCCGCACCGGCCACGGCAGCCAGGTCCTGCGTCACGGAACTGGCGCCGCTGTTTGGCTGCACGCCCATGGCAGTCTTGCTCGGAAAGCCCGGGAACAGGACCGCGCTTGCCGCCTGCAGCTGCTCTGGCGCAAAATCCATGCCGGGTCCCGGCGGCGACGCCGCCAGGCCCTCCTGCAGGAGCGAAATGTTAGCCACCGGAGACCGAGGCGGCTCACGCCCTGCCATACCGGCACACTGCTGCTGCGGCGGCGGCATCGCAGGCTGCGCCGCAGCTGCCGCCTGCTGCTGCCGCAGCTGCAGGCGCTCACCCAGTGGCAGTTCTTTGGACTCGCCGCTCGGCCGCTGCGGCTGCGGCGCCGCCTGCTGACGCTTCCCCACATCCGCAGCGCGCGGCTGCCCAGCGGCGTGGTTGGGCTTCCACTGGCCTGGTGCTGTTCGCTGCTGCAGCGGCACCGGCGCACGCTGCTGCCATGGATGCTGCTGCTGCCGCGGCCCAAGGCTTTGCATGAGCTGAGCGCCGGCGTGCCGGCTATGCGGCGACGGCAGCGCCACCTGCTGCTGCGCCGGCGCACGAGTCTGCTGGCTTGCATGCGGCTGCGGTGCCGGCTGCGCCGTTGAGGTTGCGGCCGGCCCAGGGCCATGGGCGCTGGCGCCAGCGCTGCCGAGCTGCGGCGCCGCCGAGCCAGCGTCCACCCAGGCTGCCCCGCTGTGCGTGAACAGACGGCACAGCCCGCTCTGTCGCACATCAACAGGCGTTGCTGTCAGCACACTTGACACAGGCCACATTTGGGCAGTCCCCTGCCAGTGCCTGTCATGTGTGTCATGCCACAAGCGCATGCCAGGAAGATGAATATGGAGGCCGCAGCAAGCCGTATGAAGAAGTACATGCGCACAAGCAGAGCACCTGCGAGCGCCAGTCGATGTCGCCGATGCTGGTCAGGGCGCTAGCTGCCGAGCTCGCAGTGACGCCAGAGTTTCCGGCAGGCTGCAGGACCCCCCGCGGCTGCCTGCATGGCTGGTCTGCGGCATGCTGCGCCAGTGCAAGAGGCTGCATGGCGATCTGCCGTAGCGACTGCGGATCGTGAGCGCCGGATCCGGAGGCGGGACACGCCTGAGGCTGCGCAGGCTGCGTCGGGCATGCTGCACCAGTCGCTGCAACACAGTTTGTCTGCGGGCGGTGCCACGAACACGTCAGCCCGCGCCAGAGCGTAGCTGCAGCGAACGCAACGTTGTCCTGTTGGATGTTCACTCGTTTCAGCCTTGCCTGGTCGCGCAGCGCTGCTGCTCCGCCCTTCTCGACTGTAGCCAGCCAAGATCCCGTATGCGCGTCGAAGCCGTCGTCGTTGTCCAGTTCCACTCCCATATCTGCTCACACTTCGAGGACCCACAATTCTGCAACACAGTCAGCTCGGGAGGACTGCGGTGCTACACAAATGGTCCTGCGCAGCACGCATTTCAGGACGATGGCAGAGGCTACGACCATTCACGTCGGGCTACGAGCACCTATTTGCCGATATGATTTGGTGGTGCGACAGCAATGCAGTCAAAGCGAACCGCCGAGGGCTGTCAAGCAGAGTCGTCGTGCGGCAGCAAGCTGCGGATTCGCCGTTTGTGCAAAGACAAGTCACGTGACCACCTTCAAATTCAAGTGGAGGTGCGGCTGTTTGAGCAGAGAAGGCGATGCCATCTGATCATCGGCAGTCTATCATGTAAGCTGGTGAGTGCATTGGGCGTTGAAAAAACGCCACATGCACATGCGCATGCGTATGCATGAAGGTTTGCAAAACCAAACCAAAAGCGCTTGTACTCTGCATGCACACAGACACGAGGAGAAATGCTGCAAAACTGTTCCAACCTTCGAGAAACTCAACCTGCGTCCGAAGGACCCAGCACCAAACAGGACACGCACGATTGACAAAACAAAAATGCTGCATCCTCAGCGCCCTCAACAGGCAGATCTCCATCATCCCTGCAGGGTTGTGGCACCTGCTGCTGCTGGCAGCGGACCACTCATTGTCACAACCACCCAGCCATCACCGCATCAACTTGCACTCGGATGAGCTATGAAAACACTGCTTGCGCCGAATGCCCCCTCAGCCCTCCGCGGACGCCGACAATACATCCGACTTGCTCTCCTCGCCGAATGCCTCTGCTGCCGCCTCTGCAAACGGACTGGTGAGCCCCGGAGCCGAGTGCTCCCCGCCGGCCGGCCACCGCCGCCGGTGGCCCTCGATCGCAATCGACCGCGGCGATGGGTCCTGCGATGACCCACTGCTACCCCCTCCTGCGACGGCGGCCGGCCGCTGCTGCAGCTGCGCAGTCGTTGCCGGCGGGCCCGCCTTTGCCCCCGCCAGCAACGGCTGCTGCCACGTCCGAGGCGACAGGGCTCGGCGGATGCGGTCGCCGCGACGGGCCCGCGCTACCAGCAGCTCAGACGCGCTCGGCGCTCTCAGAGCCGAGTAGCGGGTCGCGCCCGGCCTCCTCCAGAAAGGAAGGCGCTGCAGGCACGAGAGCAGAATTGATGGTCAGATGCTGACGATTGGACCTCACTCCCTCCAAAGAACCAAAGAGTCGCCATGTCGAATGCGAGGCGGCAGGTCAGATAGCTCATCACACAAGAAAGACACTTGAACGTGGCAAAGGACAAGCATCGTATGTGCAGAACATGCAAGTGGGAGGGCGGCTGCAAAGCTGAGGATCCGAACAGGAGCGCACTGCCGTCATCGAAGGGCGTGGCGGCTTCGGCGCCGAAGGTCCCGGTGGCGACAATGGCGGCGATCATCGCGCCGACGATCTCGCCAATGAGGTAGAACCAAAAGGCCTTCTGCGGCGTGCAGAAGAACACGATGGCAGGCGCGATGAGACGGGCCGGGTTGATGGCCGCGCCCGTGTACTTGCCGCCTGCACAGGCAAATACGCCAACATCATATGTAGAAGGGAGTAGGGGTATGGTCATCCTGACCGAGAAGAACGGCATGCTCGGGGGTCGCAGTAGCATGCTGTTGCTGTGCACAGTGGATGCGCCAGCAGGGCTGAGCAGCCTCCCGGGCACAGCCCCTGGTGCGAGGGACTGCTGTGTGCGACAAGATGTGAACACAGAAAGTGACAGGTCCCTCGAGAGCAGCCGACCAGTCGCGCACCAGCTTCCGTCAGTGCCCATATGGCAAGGCCCATAGCCAGGGGGCCGGCGTTGCCGTGGCCAGGCTTCGTGATCATCACCGCATACGCAATGTACACCTGGCGCAGAGAAAGCAAACAGGGGCGCTCGAATCATCGCTGATTGTACACCGGCCTACAGTGGCAAGACCGACTGCATGCGGCGCCGCGGCAAAAGCCATGCATATGCCAGCACCCCGACAGCCGTTGCTGACATCTGCAGGCGTGCTTAGAAGCACCAATGCATGGCCTGCGGAGAAGTCGAATCGATCCAGGTGCTGAAACAGGTTTCAGACTCACGAAGGCGAAGGTGAGGACGCCCTCCCACAGCATGATCCTGTTGCGAGTTCAACAGACGGAGTCAGAAAGTCTGAAGCTTTGACAGCACTCTGGGCATATCAAGACCCAGGCGGTAAGATATTCGGAAACAACACATCCATGCCACCCACGTTTGTCCAGTCAGCATCAAATGAGGATCGCGGAGCACAGGCAACGGTGCGTCTGGAATCAAGACCGTAACTGCCAGGCATTGACGTGGCCGGGATAGAAGCAGCCGGGCGCTCTGTAGGCATTGTGCCCTGCGGAGGATGCAGGAAGTTCAGGCCTCAGCCAAAACACACACGATGCAAAATGCAATGTGGTCGCACGTCCCAAACACAGAAGAGTTCACGCTTCCCGGCTGCAGGACGCACCTAGGTGCAGGCCGGGGATCATGAGCGCCTCCAGCAGCGCACCAACCAGGGCGCCCGCAATCTGATGGCACACGGCACCATGTTGGAAAAAATCATGTGCCAGGTGGCAGCCAGACTAGGCCATGCAGAGCCAGTGGCTGCTCCAGAGAGTGACACACGAATGGCCGCCACGGCGAAGCCCTCAGAGAGTGACAGCCTGTGTTGCGCAGGTGTGCACGATGCAGGTGCTGCCGTGTTCACACCTGTGCGACAATGTACGTCAAGCCCTTGGCCCAGTGCATGTGGCCCGACACCGTGGCTGCCAGCGTGAGCGCCGGGTTGAGGTGGCCGCCCTGTATTTGCATGCGCGACATTTTTCCTCGTCTGATGTTAGGTGATATGGGAAGCCCTCTGCAGGTAGTTCGTATGCTGCAGGACTCGGCCGCATTGTTGCAGATGTGCCAGGTGTCCAAGCAGGCTGGGACACTAAACTCACCGACACATTCTTGGTGGCGTAGACTGTACGCAGCACCCAGGTTTGGTCAGCTTACGATACAGCACACGGCAATGAAGGCATGCATCTTGAGCCGGCGTCAAGCGCGTAGTCCGGAAAGCAGGCGCATATTGGGACCCGCAATCCTATGCATGAATATGTTCTGTGAAGTCTAGTTTCAGGCATGTATCCTATCTCTGCAGAGGAAGCACTCACCCAGCACGGCGTATGTGAGCCCAACTCCAACGGCTGACCCTGCTTTCTCAACAGTACAACACATTACGACAATATGGCATTGGCCTGGAAAACTTCGGAGACGGCGCATGAATATGCCTTGAATGCGCATCACAAACTGCCATGAATGCTGCAGAGCATGTGCAGTCAAGTTTCCGAGCACAGTGTGCAGGGCCTGCAGCTTGCCTGACGCGGCGCCGATCAGCTGAAGCAGCAGTGTGCCCAGGAACTCCGCCTGTGTGTCCGAGGTGATGGAACTGGTGCGCTTCGAGATAAACGGGCCATTTCGGCGCGTCAGATTGCACAGGTCTGCACACGCATGCACTTCCGAAACCATGCCAGCACAGCACTGCATGCATGCGCGAAAGGAACGCTGCCATCGTCAACCTGGACGGCATTCAATAGCCTGCAGGCACCAGAAAATCTCAGAGGGACGAGCTGAACATTGCATCGAAGGAAAATCTAGGGACAGGGCAGCCGGTACGAGACACTGCTGCACACTCACTTGGTGTCGATGTCTCGGCCGACAAGCGTAGGCATTTTGGCGGCCTGGCTGGTGTCGGTGAGGATATTGACCTCGGAAGCGAGACACACTGCCTGCTGCGGCACCTGCGACGCTGAAAATGCCGGAGCTTGTCTCGGAGGGCCCTCCAGGCGGTGCCCGACAGCTTCCGGCTCCGAGATGCGGCAAAACCCTGGTGCAGACAGTGTGCCAGCCAGCCTTATCTTAGCCAGCCAGCTGTATCAGCACCGGTCTGCCTTCGGCACTTGCCAGCCTTTAGAGTATGCTGTCTTCCAGCCAACCAGCAGAGTGCGGAACCCACAACATTGAAGAGTGGCAGACCTTTCTGCAGCAGTGCGACACAAAGAGCGGATGCGCAAGGCTGCAGATGCCACAGAATGCAGTGGCGGGAGTGCGGGGCATCTCAGCGCAGGAGTTGGTGAGTGCGCACGACGGTTTTACCAATCACACACAATGTTGGATGCGCTGCCTGCACACATCAGCCGCTCGGTTCAAGATTCTGTTCCTCTCCTACACGTCCCAATATCCCGCCAACATCTAACACTACCCCGGCAAGTCAATCAGCACACACGTGGGCTCGCCACCGAAAGTCGAGAACCCAGTGCTGCGCCGCGGCGGCCAGGGCGGCCAGCGGGAAGCACACGAAGGCCGGCAAGGGCGGGCGAGGCCAGAATGAGCAGCCGCCGCTCGCGAGGCAGCAGACCTCTGCCGCGAAGGCAGTGCACCGGGAGGCAGCAGCCATGCCGGTTCACTTCTTCTTGGCGGCGGCCTTGGTGACCTTGCCGGTGGCGTCCTTCTTCTCCACCTGCAGTCAGACAGCCCAGGACATCGTGCTCCAGCTGAAGGTGTCCAGTTTCACACAGAGGGCATAAGTCGTGCCAGTAATGTCAGCTTTAGTGACGTCAGCTTCGTTTCAGCCACTTCAAATAACCAAACGGCTGTAGACTATTGCAGCAGAGATGGGCAGGAGTACGCACCGCCTTGATGACACCGACGGCGACTGTCTGGCGCATGTCGCGCACTGCGAAGCGGCCCAGCGGCGGGTACTGGGTGAACGGCTCCACGCACATGGGCTTGGTCGGCACCATCTTCACGTACGCGGCGTCACCTGGAGTGGGGAAGCGAGTGTGATGTCAGCATACCAGCACATCCTAAGAGGTGCTGACACCAACAGCATCAGCAAGCAGGTGCAGCGGCAGCAGGAGGAGCAGGTCTGCAGCGTATGGATTGCTACCAGGTCAGCAGCGTATGGATTGCGGCCAGCAGTGATTGGGCTCGTGATGTTCAACTGGATCAGCAAGATGTGGCAGAAAGGTATAAGGGACAGCCAACTGCAGATACATCACTTACCGTTCTTGATGAACTTGGGCATAGCCTCCAGCTCCTTGCCTGAGCGGCGGTCGATCTTGGTGGTGATCTCCGCGAACTTGACGGCAATGTGGGCAGTGTGGCAGTCCAGCACCGGCGCGTAGCCGTTGCCGATCTGGCCCGGGTGGTTCATGATGATGACCTGCAGGGCACGAGGAGACATAAGCGTCAGTCCTGGATCGAAGGACGGGTCGCCGGTGTTTGATTCTGTAAGAGTTTCAATAGGCAACACATAAGCGCAGAGGGGCTCACAACTACGCTGCACAGTGCTGAAGACAAAACCCCTGTCTCCCCCAAGCGCACATCCGTATTCGTGCACACCTTGCCGTGATGCCGGAACCCTAAGCAAACCGTATCACGGCATCAGCGAATACGCCATCGGCTTTGGCTTGATGCCCTACCTGGGCGACAAAGTCGGAGGCCTCCTTTGCCGGGTCGTTCTTGGAGTCGGACGCGACAAAGCCACGCTTCAGCTCCTTGACCGACACGTTCTTGACGTTGAAGCCGACGTTGTCGCCGGGGCCCGCCTCCGGCAGCGACTCGTGGTGCATCTCCACCGACTTGACCTCAGTGGTCAGGCCGCCTGCGCGTCAGCAGACAAGTTGTTCATAGGTGTTCAGCTCCACAGGAGCTTCCTGCTTCATCCAGATGACTTTCCCGCCCTTTAAAAAGTGACAGATGACATGCATTGTGTCCAGATGCGAGGGAACCAGCACACATCGGTTGCGCAAGAGAAATGCAGAAAAGGCAACGGAGGTAATTACTTGGCGCGAAAACGACGACCTGGCGGAAAGGGACAACACATATATCAGCAGCAGTTGATGGCATACTCGACCTGTGTGCAAGATTGGACAACAAAAGCACAAGATATACGAGCTGTACACCCATTGTGCGAGGACAGGGGTCATCAGCACTTTGCCTCACCATGCCGGGCTTGATGATACCGGTCTCGACACGGCCCACCGGCACTGTGCCAATGCCACCGATCTTGTACACGTCCTGTTGCAGTCACAGCAAAGTGTCAGCATAGCCCTGCAGCTGGCAATGCTTGTGAGCGCACGTGTTCATGAACAAGAGAATGCCAGGAGGAGCAGCACGCTGGGTTTCCGTCAACAACAAACCGCTGTTGTTGGCCGGATGATGACATGAGCATGGAACCTCCTGACCAGGCCCGCGAATGGTCTAGGGAGCCAGGCGGACGTCTGAACTGCACCTGGAGCGGCAGGCGCAGGGGCTTGTCGGACGGGCGCTTGGGCGGGTCGATGTTGTCGAGCGCCTCCAGCAGCGTGAAGCCCTTGTACCAGCTCATGTTGTCCGACTTCTCGATCATGTTGTCGCCCTGGAAGCCCGAGATGGGCACGAAGTTGACCTGCAAGTTTCGGAGCAACGATGTCAGCATCAGTTGCGGTTTCCAGGGCAGGGAAGCGGAAGACTGCAGCTGCCCTGCAGGCACAGCCCAGCAGCATGGCAACAGCAACAGACGTCTGAGGCAGGTGCAGTCAAGAACCCAAGTACAGCTGTGCGCTCAAGCCAGAAGAGGCGGCGCACCTTTGCGGGGTTGTAGCCGACCTTCTTGATGTAGGACGACACCTCCTTCACGATCTCGTCGTACCGCTTCTGGCTGTACTTGGGCTCTGTGGCGTCCATCTTGTTGAGCGCGACGATCATCTGCTTCACGCCCAGCGTGTAGGCCAGCAGCGCGTGCTCGCGCGTCTGGCCGTCCTTGCTGATACCCGCCTCGAAACCACCTGTCGGGAGGAGGGCAGTGAGGTCAGGAGGTGCTGGTCAAAAGGTGCGAGTGGCAGGGGGAGAGGGCCTTTGCCATGCTGCATACCGGTGGTGGGCGGCCCGACAGCATGCAGCGGTGCACGCAGCCTGCTGAAGTCGATGTCAGAATAGCAAGCTCAGACGCAGGGCAGCGGCATGTGAGCTGTGCAGGGATCAAGTGATGCCGAGTCCAGAAGGCGCACCGGGGGTGGAGTCGATAACCAGCACAGCGCAGTCGGCCTGCGAGGTGCCCGTGATCATGTTCTTGATGAAGTCACGGTGACCCGGCGCGTCGATGACGGTGCAGTAGTACCTGGGCGTCTCGAACTTCCACAGCGCAATGTCGATGGTGATGCCGCGCTCGCGCTCGGCCTTCAGCTTGTCCAGCACCCATGCGTACTTGAAGGACCGCTTGTTCATCTCGGCGGCCTCCTTCTCGAACTTCTCTGCAGGACGGGAAAGGACGGCGCGTGTGAGCAATTTGGGCTATATCTGCTGGGGTTGGACTCCGGGTGATGTGGTGGTGGCGGCTGCTGCTGTCAGAATGTGACAAGAAGGCGCAGGCGCAGGGGCAATGCATCATAGAGGAGAAGGTGAAGTGCAGACTAAGAAAGGCGGAAACTGCAAGCCGCGGTGGTGTTGTTTACAAGCAGGAAAGCTCACCGATGACACGCTTGTCGATGCCACCCAGCTTGTAGATCAGGTGACCGGTCGTCGTCGACTTGCCTGCAGGTGTGGGTGCCACAATGCATGTTCAGCAAGCTGCTGCCAGGGGAAGCTGCTCGCAACTGCGGCGTCTAGGCGCTAAACGACGCCATCCAGTGCCCAGCACTCACCGGAGTCGACGTGACCGATGACGACGATGTTCATGTGCGTCTTCTCCTTACCCTGGAGGACAAAGGGAGCTGTCACCAGCGCGGAAAGCACCAAAGAACTTGGAGTACATGGGGGCGTCCTAGCCACAGTAATGTACCGAGACTGGCAGAGCTTAAGTTCAACGAGGCATTGCCACGCATGCAGGCGACGAGCGTGCACGACAAGGCAGGCGTTGCCTAAAACACATCCACAGGATGCCTTTTCAGGCCCACGTGTCCGTGCCATGCCAATGCAGGCAGGACGGCATCGGAAGAAGAATATCTTCACAGCATGGCGACTCCCATAGGCAGCCGCCCTGCAATGCGCCCGAGAAAGGACGGCAGGCGCACCATGGTGGCGAACTTTGTGGATTCCCGGTGTAAAGAAGGTGTGTGTGTTTTGGTGACCTGCGATTCAGCCTGATTTCCGCTCATTCATGCCGTTCCATGACCCGCTGCCCAAGCTGCCTTCGGCGCAGCGGGCGTGATGCGCTTATAACGCAGCCAATCAACCCGAGGCACACATAACAGCGCCGGCAGAGGCGGCCATCCCCTCCAGCGACACTTTGCTGGCTGCGCCACAGGTCCCGCGCGCTCACCTGGTGCTCGTAGCGTCGTCGTTCGTGCGACTTCGTAAAAGGGCCTGAGGTGAGCTCAGAGGCGGCCAAAGCTTGGGGACGGCCAGCGAGATTTGCATCGGCTTGAGTCCCAGGAAGCAGGATGTCATTTGGTCACAGCGGCTCAGGCGGCGGTTGGTTGTGTCGCACAGCGGCTCGCGTGTGTCGATCCTGACCGGCGTGTGTCGATCCTGATTCTGCTTTTCGGCAGACGCTCTATTCAGATACCAAGCGGGGCCATCCTGCGCTAGAGTGTATGCCGCCGTTTCTGCAAGAAGGCTCTCAACCACCAAACATGCCATCTGACCCAAGCTCATAAACCACGAATATTCCAAGCAAACAGGAAATTCAAATGTGAACAATCAACTCAGGCAATCACACAGAAGCCACCTGCGCCCCTGGCGCAGGCCAATACCCTCGCCACCCTGCAGTTGCAGTTTGCAGCGGTTCCTGTGCCACCACTCAATACTCAATCTGAAATTGCGGGAGGTTCTCATTCCTTTCGGAAGCGCTTGGACTCCAGGCCGAGCCAGCGCAGCACCACCAGCGCAACCAGGCCCGCCAGCCCAGCGGATGCCGCCTGGGAAACACAGAGCGGTTCTTATCGCGATTCTCATCGCCTCTTGTGACCTGAGTGCGGCTGGACAGCGCGCAGAACCAACATAGCGCGCAGGGTCTGCACGTCATGCTGCAGGGTTGTGACATGCAGTTTCGACAGCGAAGCACCTTGTTCAGGGCGCTGTCGACGGCGCTGCGGCCCAGCGCCGCAACGACGACGTGGCCCGCCGTCGCGGCAGCCAGCGATGCCTTCAGGAAAGGAAAGCAAAGGAAAGGCATTACATCATGCCTAATTAGGGATACTGGCCTGTGGAGGGGCTCCAGCCGGGACGGCACACGACAAATGAAACAATGCTGGAGCGAAACTTCAACAAAAGCCACCTTCAGCAGCTTGAAGGTGCCCCCACCCAGGCGACCTCTGTTTTCCGCATCCTGTCCCAAGAGGATAGCGTCGTGGAGTATGTATGTGAAAGTGGCAGAAATGTACATGAAGGCGGCAGCGACCGGAGTTCTCGGCCAGCTTACCGCCGCCGCTCAGCAACAATGGGATGCACTGGACCCAAATTTTCGACACCCTCTGCGCAGCATAAAATGCTTATGCAGCGCAGCCACAGCTGCCCAGAAGCCGCCAGGGGGCAGAGCACACACCTTCAGGGAGAATGCGACGAGGGCAGCGCCAACGGCCTCCAGCACCACCACCTTCAAGAATGAATTGCATCCCTTCAGAGAAAGTGCATTCGCTTCATATACAGCCCTGTGCAGAATTTATGTCCCTGCTGACGGACCACCCGGCTCGACGGCGGCGGCGGCTTCCACAGCCATCAGCTGGTGCCCCGCCTCCCGATCCTCGCAGAAAAGCCACGACTCCAGGTTTTCAGCAAGTCTCGGCGGCCTGCGTGGCTTCAGCGGCGCATTTTGCGGGCAGTCCCGCCGGAGTCCCACTAGGTCTGGCGAGATCTCCAGAGCCGGCAGCGTGCCCCTGCCGGCTGTGGGCGGCGCCGGCTGCATCACCTCATCAGCGTCGGTCCTCAGATCACAAGGATTGATTTGCGACATGGCTCGAACACGGGGGCGCCTACTGTGCTGTTGAGAAGTCGGATGCCATGTTTTGGCTGTGAGGCCGGCACGGCACACCTGGCTTCGACCCTGCGCCGCCGACAGCTTCGACCCCAGGCCGCCCCTAGATTTGGGGGCCTGGGAAAACTTTGGCACAGGCCTGGCCTTGCCTTGCCTCATTGCCTTTGCCTTCGCCGCAGCCGGCAGCCCTGGCGCCACTGCGCCGCTGCGCTCGCTGGGCTCCGCTTCGCTCCGCGCACATTGGGCTGCATTCGTGAACCGGGTTTAGAAAGATACTGACAGAGGGAGCTACCATATCCATATAGAGAGAGAATGCGACCGCCACCTTGAGCAGCAGTGAGTGGACCGGGCCCAGCTGCGCAATGGCCTCCGGCGGCCACAGCCAGCCTCCGAGCGCCTGCGCACACAGCGGCAAAGTTGTCTGAGTTGCTGATGAATGCGCGTCCTGCATCACAGAGGCATGCAAGGTGGATGCACAGCAACGATCCTTGTTCAATGGCGCACAGCAGTCTCGACTGCAGCTGCGGCGGTGGCCGCACTGCTGCTGCAAAAGCGCTGCGGCTTTGCTCACAAATACGACTTCGGAAGATGTCCATGGCACATATCTTGCAGTTTTCACTTCAGGAAAGCAGTCGCGCGTTCTTGAGCATGCACAGTTGCAGTGTTCAAGTCACTTGCGTTTCGGAAGACGAGGGCTGGCAGGCCCAGCGGCAGCAAGAAGGCGAGCGCCTGGTACACTGCGCCCTCCACGCTCTTGTTGCCTGCCGTCAGCTTGCTCACGGCGTTGCGCACCGCGCTCGCCTGCATTGGATACAGAGAGAGGTGAAACGGGAGTCAAGAACAAGGTAAGTAATGTAAAGTGAAAGTTTAGTGAGTAGATATCAGGAGTTTGATGTCATGCCACAAAGGCGTGGGGGGTGGTGCCTCCTTCATGGCTCAATAACGAACCACGACAAGAGGCGCAGGCGCGACTGAGTATCGCTCCTGGGTGCCCAGCAACGAACTTGACGCGTTTTTCGTCTGGATGCCGGCGGAGATGGTGGCCACAGCGCTCAGCATTGGCACGGCGAAGTACGCAGATGTCAGACTGCACGGCAGAACACGATACTGTTACGAGACGCTCTGCATGCAAAGACGGCAACTTAAGCCTCCATGCGCGTGTCATCGGAACCACAAACCCGCAATGCACTGCCAATAACGGGGGCGGCCGCCAGCGTGGCGAGCCTTCGACAGGGTGCTGTGTGTTCCCTTCGGGTGAAATGGCTCACCTCTTGGCGAGTGCCAGGTCGCGCCAGACGATGCCCAGGTCGCCAAGGGTGGCTGCTGTGTACACCGCAAAAATGCCAAAGCCGACCGCCACATAGGCTGCCAGCCTCTGATAGGTGTCAGAAGATGCAGTAAATGCAACTGAGCTGAGGCAAACACAGCATCAGACCCACATGCGTACACAGCATCAGGCCTACGTGCACGTGCGTACATAGCAGCTGTACCACCTGATAGGTGTCGGACGACAGCCGCTGGTTCCTGGCTGCATCCTGCATCGGGAATTGGTCGAGGGGTCAGAGTATACTCGAAAAAGCAGCGGAAACAAAAGCAGCATCAGAGCAAACGAGGAAGCGCATGCGGATTTCATGCAACTCATATACAAATGGGCTGTGTGTTATTTTTGGCACACCCCAACAACGTATAGGACCGCCACGATGGGCCAGGCGCCGACGCCCACATGCTACGGCAACAGTCAGGGGTCAGGGCACACGAAACCACAACGAGATGAGAACACAGCATCAGAGCACATGCAGAAACACCAGCTGCCTCGGCGACACATCTGCATTGACTTGCCCGATGATGCAAGTGCTACATGACGTAAGTGCTACATGACGTAAGTGCTACATGACGTAAGTGCTACATGACGCACTTGCAGCAGCGACTGCGTCGCCACGGTGGGGACGGCGGCAACCGCCTGGCGGAAGGCATGGTTCGGCACAATCGCCAGAAAAGCTGACAAACCTGCAGGTGTGAGGAGTTTTTTGTTTGTGAGCCACACGAGCGAGTCCCCAGTATGAGCTCTGCATTCGACTGGTGGACTCTGAGAGACGGTGCGCATGAACGGCGTGCGTCGTGCCGTGAAGTGTCAAGCTCGAATGTGCCATAGCGCGCTGTGACCCAGAGACACAGCCGTGACAGATGCTGGGGTGCGCAGATTCGAGGGAAATGAAGGGACCACAGTGCAGCTGAGACAAAACAGCATGTGCGCACCCACAGTCGCTGCGGTGGCGATGGTCAGTCCGATGGAGCTGAACGGCTCAAGCGACTTCTCCTGTGACTGGCCTGCAGGACGAACAGCCTGAAGCATGAAACTACTTTCCACAGTTCTGCAACATCGGCACCATGCGCTGGAGCTGCTTCATGTCCACCGCGGCTCAACTGCTCGGCGCGCTAATCTCCTGAACAGTCGCGCCGGGTGTGCTGCCGCAGCTGTTGGTGATGCATTCGCCCAATCGTGGCTGAATGCCTCGAACGCTTCTTTCTTCAACAGGCTCACTGGGCTGCTCACCTGAGCCTGCGGCTGTGGATGCGCAGGTGAGCACCGCCGGCTGGCGCCTCTGCACATGCACAGCGGCACGACGTCATCGTGGCACCGAATGGCGTCTGTTAAATAGGTTGCACAACACATGTCGTCGGTTCACCAGGTTCTGAGTTGGTTGTGCGCATGTCATGGCCCCTACCAGCGGCGGCGCAAAACCCCGCCGCGATAGCAGCCCGTGCCGCTGCACCAGATAGGCAGGAGCCGAAGGCGAGCTGATATTGCATCGCCGCAGCTTCACACCCCGAAGGGTGGTCCCAGCGCAGCCTGTAAATGAAAGTCAGGTGTTGCCGCAAGCACTGGGCGCAATCTGTTGAAGCGATGCGGCAGTCACGGTCGCTCTGTCTCAGTGTCCCTACCTGTGCTCGTCGTTCGCATCTCTGCGATCTGCAGATGCATACCGCTGGTTACAGAGTCTAGATTGCAGCACGTGACTTGAACGTATTGGTGCAAGAACGTGAGTACGAGGGCGCGACCGTGCTGCGTTCAATGCCGACTTGCTTGAGCAACCTACAACAGCAGTAGAACCCACGACAGGACGTGCATCGGTGATCGAGAAAGAAAAGCATTGGTAATCTGATCTCTTGCGGTCCGAGGTCAGGGGAGCAGGAAAACTTTGCGAGGGAGTGGTGGAAGCAGCTGAACTCCAGAATCGCGCTGCATGCATTCAAGCTCAGGCAAATTCCCAGGTCGCTGTCCCAGAGGTATTCTGCAGTGCAGGGACAGACTGTGCCGTGTGGCGGGCGGCGTCTGAGCGGTGACGACGGCAAATTTGTCACGACTCAGAGGAACTATCTTGTGGGAGCTGCATGTCGAAGCAGTGTATGCTGCGCATTTGTTTGGGGCCTGTTGTATTTTCAATACGGGACATGTATTCAAATTGTCAGGCAAGGCTACTGATGGTGCATGCAATATAATGACACGACAATGAATGGCGAAGGCAGGCGGCATCATGCCGCCAAAGAACGCATGGCATGCGTTCTTTGGCAAGAGGACTTCCCATTATATTTGTGTAGACAAATAGGCAGCTTCTTCAAGACCACCGAGCCCAAGGTTTACGGGACTGAACATAAAACCATGATTTTGTAAATGTGAATGTCACAGTGTATTACACGCTGGCTACGATGAAACACAGTGCAATGATGACCGACTCGGATACTCGTGGTCCAACATTGTTCAAACAAAAGAAATTTCGTCAGCTTCGAAACTAGTAGTCCTGATATCATTTGCCAAGTGGTGCGAGATATTGTCATGCCGTTGCAGTTGGGGGGTCCGGACCGGTCGGATCCCATTAACCGACCGGTAGCTTCGCCGAAGTTTGTCTGGCCATAGCGTGCGGTTGTGCCTCGTCTCCAGCACGAACCACAAGCACATCACGACCCAGACCAGCAGCAACAGAAGGTTAAAAACCTCGCTTTGATGGAAGGCACAACCCATCACTGTCAACGTGGCGTGCTTGTCGTCCCGCGTCACATGACTGATGCGTCATCGGTAGCTGCGCTTGGCACCCAATGTGGTTGTCTAGTTTCAGCCGCAGCTTAGCAACGTTTGACGAAACCCACCATAGATTTGAGATGTCATGCCACACTCCAAACATAACTTTCCTCGCACGCACTGAGAAGTCGCAGGTGCCTACCCTGTTCACGCGAATGTAAGTATTGGTGCTGCTTTCCGCCAGCGCCGCAACCAGCAAGTTGCTGATGGCCGCAGCCATAGGGATTGGCAGGTTTCATTTCTCTGGTCCAGGCGGCCTCGGTTCTCTGCATCCTGCCAAGGTAACCCACACAGTGGAAATTTAACAAAGAGTGTGTATGCCGGTGCTGGCAGGGCAGACCTCCAGTAGTGCGCTTGCTACAGTGCCTAAACCCTAACACTATATGCATATGCAACTCACAACGCTGGTTTTCTGCTAGCTGCCTCTAGACAGACCACCTTTAGGCAGAAAGTTGCGATGGCAGCGCCGAGCGCCTCCAGCAACTACCAGGGCCTTGTGTAGTAGGGCGTCGAACGGCGTCAGCCGTACAACACTCTTAATGGCCACAGACACACACCCATTACTTGCGCCGCAAAGGCACAGCCATCTCAGTCGCACCATCACTCCGCCGCAAACACGCGCAAATACAGTTGAGGGGTCCCGGCCCAAGCTGACTAGGTAGAGACATCGAGACACTGCACAATGCAGCTGAGTCCCTAGTTATACTATCAGGCCTTGACACCATTTCGAATTGACTAGTTGCATTGTCTGCAGGCATAAAGCTGGACCACAGTCATGACGCGCACAACCCATCATCCGGACAGTCAGGAGCGGGATAAACGGCAATACGAAGATGAGGCAGTGGTAGAGCTTGCCCCATCAGTGGTTGCTGCCTCCAAACATTACGTGTAGTATTTCTCCCGTCTTCATTTCCACCGCAGGCTGCGACTGACGCCACATCTCATTAATGCATGTTCAAGCGCTGCGCCGATGCGCTCTGGACAGCGGCTGCCTTGCCCGCGCGTAACACGGCTGGTGCAGCTGGCTTGCAACATTTCAGCTCTTGCAGTTTACATCTCTGCTGCATTGTGGCGACAGCAAAGGCGAACGCGAAAGGCCTTCCAAGCTGTCATGTGCGAGCGTTCACTGGTGGAGGAGTCGCCCATGGGGTGGTGGAGGATAGGGTGGTGGAGGAGTCGCCGGCTGGCCAGGCACTCCGGCAGATGCTCGAATTGAACCCTGCAGCTGGGCACTACGCTAGTTCATTTTATTCGGCAGCACATGCACAGGATAAGCGGGGTGCTGTATGCACGACGACCCGCATCGTGCCATAGAGTTGTCCTCACTCCTGCGCATTTTGTCAAGGTACGCGGGTCGCAGCTGCTGATGGCGGCTAAGGCCTCAGATCAGTGTGATGGCCATGGATGATCTCTGGCAAGATTTATGGCCTGTGCTGAGTGCACTTATGCCGCTGTCGTGACGGCATGCTCAGAACGATATCGTTCACGCATCGTTCACGCACTGATTGACATCGATGTCAATCAGTGCGTGAAACCTGCTTGACATAGCATCAAGCACCAGACTGTGAAGCGTTGCTTGATGTCCTGCAGGCGCGTGTCGATATGTCCTCTCGGAATTCCGAAAGGGGGTGCATGCGGAACAGACACTGCCAGAGTTTGTTCTGGTGGTGGTAATTTGAGGCAGAGGTCGGTCAATCAATTTTGTCTTTTTCACGATACCTGTGGCCATGCGGACCAGAAAATCCCGGTAGAAACTGCCGCCCCGCTTTCACATTCCCAAAAACCTCCTGGCGCCCACGGTCATGACTCTGGAGCAAACTGCGTTTCCAGCGTGTTCCACTCTCGCGCCCAGTTGCGCGCCAGCCACACGCGCAGCCGTCGGGGCACCCAGCCCAGCACCACCACCTGCGAAAGCGGCGGGCTGAAGCAGTGCGCCAGCAACACGCCGCACACGTACATCCACAGGATCGGCGGCGACGCCGGCGCCGCACCGGCGGGCACGAGAATGTTGGCGTGCACCGCCACCAGCAGGTTGCCCAGCAAGCTGAGGAAGACGGCTCTCCGCATCTTGCGCTGTGCGCCGCCGCGGAGCTCTGCCGCTGTATCCTGCGGCCAGCAGACAGCAGGGAGGTGTGTCTGGATTGTCATAGAAGGCAGTTCAGCTTGGAGGGACACCAGCGTGTCCAGGGCTGGGTTTAGGGTTTAGAGTTTAGGGCGACGGCTGCGATCAGATGCTGCGATCCGAATCCAGCATCACCCACCAAGGCGTTTCGAGACAATGCACAATGTGTTTCCGGATGCACTGGGAGCGGCGCCAAGCAGATGACTTCTGTCAGGCTGGGGACCCTGCGCATATAGAGCAGGCAGTGTTCCGAGGCACCTTTAGGCAGAAGGCCACCATCCCCGCTGCGGCACCTTGCAGCAGAAGCACCTTCAGCAGCCAGCCGTCCATGGTACCCGAGCGGACAATAGTGGGTGCTGCTGCGCCATGGGCCTGCGCGCACTGCCGAGCTTGTCAATTTCTCCTTGTGATGCAAGCCTGCTTGCATCACTAAATCGAGCAGTCCAACGGCGGCACAGTCCCAACTAGAGATGACGCGCACCGATGCGAGGCACAGCAGCGGCAGCCCAAGCGGCAGCAGGAAGGAGAGCCGCTGCCACAGCTTCCCGACTGGCGGCGTCTGCACAGGCGGCGCTGTCTGCGTCGCTGCGTCACCAGCTGGCGAGTCGCTGCCGCTGCCGGCTGCCGCTACTGCGTCTGCGGTTCTGCTGGCTGAGCGTCCGTCTGCTGACCCTGCTGCTGCCTGCTTCACCGGCGCTGCAACTGGCGCTGCATTTGTGCTAATCGCGATGGGTCTGGCCGCGGCAAATGCGGCCAGGCTGCCGGCGATCCACACCATTGCCAGCTCCCACAGTATCGACCTGCGACCCAGGCGCGGACGATAACTGCACTTGACGCGGTGCAGCAGTGGCGATTCAACAGCAACACCGCCGAGCATAAACACTGCTCGTGCCTCTTGGCCAGAAGCATTGTCTGACCATCTTGTGGAGTCTCTCAACTGCTGCAGTGGACATGTGATGCATCAGTGCGTGCTGCACCAAATGCCATGCTAGTGCTGACTCTTCGGGAGAAACCCTGTCATTTTCAGGCTTGGAATCAACAATGAATCAATGAACCAACATTGCTCACTCTTTAGGGAACATGCCCTCCTTCCAGGCGAGTCCCACGCTGGTCGGCACGAACGCTGTCTTGATGTGCACCCACGCCGCGCCGAATGCGACGGCGATAAAACCGGCGAGCCGTCGGCAGGTCCTGGACCCCGCCAGCCGCTGCTCCCAGCCCGCTTCCTGTGGGAGCACATAGCGCGGAGCACATAGCGAGAGCCCCGGTGTGCGCCTCGCAGTTTCACGGATTGAGTCGGATTGAGTCGGATTGAGCACTGTGGAGCATCGAACGAGCGCCCGCGGCAGCAACGGCACCTGAATGCAGGGCTGCGAAACCCTTGCACCTGCGTGTCTTGCTATACTGTGGGGAGAGATGCAAGAGGAGGAACTGACAGAAGCGCACCAGCAGCGTGTGATACATCGCTACAAGCGGCCAGAAGCTGACGCCTGCGCAGCGCGGTGATGCGATTTGAGCTCAGAAGCTCGTCAGTAAGCAACTTTCAAGGGATGTATCACATGCACTCGTGTCAGGCTTACTTACCCACGTGGCGCATCAGCACAAGCGTTGGCGTGCCGGGATCGGCGGTGAAACATGAGCTGCACAAAACCTGAGGCAACAGCGCAAACATGGCTGCGGTGCCTGCGCCACACAGACGAATAGGGTTTAAAACCCTAAATAAGGACATGTCAAGAAGAGGCAGTGGTGTCAGACAGAGGACGCTTGATAGGGATGTTATGGCACATCTGCGGCTCTTCTTACGGGTTTTCCAAAACGGACTCACCCTGGACAGAGAATGCCACAATGCCAAAGATCAGCGCTGCGATGTCCCCTGTGACAGTTGCAGCCCTGGATCCTGTGCAACCGCATTCGCACAGGTGAGGCTCTAGTTGCAGGTGAAATTTCACAGCCAGGCTCAATTATGACAGCAGCAGGATCGATCCAGGGTACAGCACATGGCGACATGTGGTCAGACCTGAGGGGCCGGGACTGCAGCCGGGGCCTGCCACATTTGCCGCCTCTGCTGGTGTGCTGGCCTGCGTGGCCGGGCATGGTGCCTGTGGTAAGAGAACAGGATCTCGCTGTGACACCCCGCATCGACGGGATGCACGCCTGAAGCGAGATCCGAACACAGTGAGCCAGCAGTCTGCAGCACTTGCCCTGAGCGATGCGTGGCCGCGGCGTCCGCGGCAGCCGCGTCGCGGAGGACTGCATACCAAGCTGCCCAGCTGCGTATTGCGGGCCGCGATCTGCATCTTCGCCACCGACAAGAATCGAGCAGTGCTGGCCGCGTTGTGCTCTGGCGCAGCCTGGCTGCGGCATCCAGGCAACTGCCGGCATGCCGGCGCATGCATCCCCTGGAATTCGTGGCACATGCCCCTGCATCTCAACATGGCATCCGCGCTGCTGCAATCACTCGCGAGGCCTTGTGCACCTCGCCCAGTCTTTGCACAAGATGTCTTGGAGGGCAGCAATGGCCTGCCGACAGCGCCACGGAGCGAGTGGCGATACAAAGCCGTCAAGGGTGAAACTACCCGCTGAAACTCTGATATTGGCATCTCAAGCGACTGACGAGGATTGTTGTCAGACGATGCCAGATAGACCACGTGCACGACTGTACTGACCTTGCCGCATATGCAGGTGCATTTGCAAACTTGGCTGTTCCATTCACCGAGAACTCAGTAGAATCAGTTATACCAGCTGATGGCGGGGCTGAGTCGACTGTGCCGAGCAGAACATGCGGCTGTATCCTGCGTGATTGCGCAGGCTCGGAAACTCGCCGTACTTGATGCCATCCTGGCAGACCATCTTGTGAGATAGGCCCCATGATGTTGTACTCCAGTCGTACCGTCTCCCTGTGGCTGATGTGCTGCCTCGCGCCGCTGCTGCTGAACACAGCCAGGTGCAGTGCATCATACTTCTCTTCTGCCTTCTGTGGCCGAAGCGAAGTTCACAGATGCACTTGTTTCTCACATCCAAATCCCTTAGATTCGGATCGTCTGGCCTGAAGATGCAAATGCTTTCCATCGTGCAGTGCCGCGGCGGCGCCAAAGGTGGTGGTCTGCTATTACCCTCAATGGGCGCACTGGAACGTCGGCAAAGCACAGTTCTTTCCGTCAAATCTTGACACCAAGGTGCGTGCCCTGTTCTGAGTCGCTATCGCGGCTGTTGGTGTGGCAACAGCGCTGAAAGGATCGGCACTCCATAATTCGTGTGCTGGCCAAACTCGCACGCTCTGCCCCCGACCGTGAAGCTGTGTGCACGCAGCTCTGCACGCATACAAATTTCGCGTTTGTGGCGCTCAGAAACGGCCAGGTGCGACGCCTCATGTCTGCATCTGCGCATGTGCAGATGAGAAGGTAGCCTCCCCGGTCTGCGTGCCGGGTCTGCGAGCTCCGCAGCAGCCAGCTGCACTGCATCAGCTCAGTACCTTGCGATCAACTGGTTTCTATGTGCAGCTGGTCTGGGAGGAGTCTCCGTACGATCCCCAAACCCTCGCTGGCATTCGGAGCGCCCTGAAGTCCACTAAGGCCAAGGCGCGCGCTCTGCACCTTCAAGTTGTTTTTCCTTGATCCGTTCAAATACAGAAACACTCTGGCTTCACGCTCAGTCTAGTTCTACCTGGAGAACAGGTAATACAATGACAGATCCTACACCCGCAGGTGTTTCTGAGCGTGGGCGGCGGCGGCAACCCGAACCCCAGCGCGGCGTATTCAGCGATGGCGCGGTACAAATCGAGCCGCACGAAGTTCATAGCCAGCGCCGTCAAGCTGCTGCGGCAGCAGGGCCTGCAGGGCCTCGACGTTGACTGGTGAATCATGTTTTGAGTTTCGCGAATGTGCTCATGCCTTTCGTGGCGCTGAAATCCGAACCTAAACCGTGTCCGACTTGGAAGATGACACGACATATTGGCAGATGCAGCCCTCGGTGTCTGCTGCTCGTCTGCTACCTGAATGCAACACGCTCTGTCCAGGCAATCTGAATTACAAAATTTTTCAACTCTAAAAAAAATTGCCTAAAGGCGCAGCCGCCCCTGTCGTCCTGTACAACAACAGCCTGTCGGCAGAGCGTGTTTGGGAAATGTGCGGAGTCCGTGCAGTTGTGCCTGCAGGGAGAACCCTGGCACGAATGGCGGCGCGCCTCGCGACAAGGCCAGCTTCGCAAAGCTGCTGACGGAGACACGCGCAGTTTTTGTGGCGGAAGCAAGGAGGACAAAAAGGCCGCGGCTGCAGCTGAGCGTCGCGGTGCCGAGCGCCCTGGAGTACTACAGGGCATCCTATGACGTGCCCGCCATCAGCAAGGCCGTCGACCTGTGCGTCCTGACTCGCCCAGACAGCTTTTCATGTACAGTTTTGGCGTTGATTCAGCAGTTCTTGCACCAACCAGACGGCGACCGTGGGGTCGCCTTCTTTTTTGTCTTTGACTGCCTCCAGGCACCCTGCGCTCTGCTCAGCAACCACATCTGTACTGTCCCTGCCTCAATTCATTCTCTGGCATCTGTGCAGCATCACCCTCTGATGGGGCACCACTATGCAAGCGGCGGCAACGGCGACAAGAGCCGGCCCCTCGCACTCCGCAAAGCAGCGTATCATCTGTCTGTCCCAAATTTGCAACTGCATTGTAGCACCAACCTGATGGAATAAGGCTGGCGGTACATGGGGCGGCGCGAATGGGGCGCCCGGGCGCCGCTGGTCGGCTCAGCTGGGTTGTTCCCCGACAACAGCTTATTTGATCCCCGAAAACCAGCAAAAACACGTTTCTGGTGTGCGCATGCTGCATGCGCAGCATCAACCTGATGGGATGAATTTGACGGTCACGCCAGAGCGACCCGACGGCGCTGGGCCGACCCCACAGGACACCCTGCGCCTTTCGGCGGCTCGATACCATCCCTGTTCCGAGAACACAACGATTAATGATGTGACATGTATGCTGCCTGCGCAGGTTGAAGTTGATTGGATATGATTATGCGGGCGGCACCTGGAGCGACGCACTGGGCACCTGGCGCCTCTGGGCTTGCTTCGTCCCAATTGATTTGGGATATCAAACTCTGCGATGTGCTGCCCGTGCAGCATCAACCTGATGGGGTGCGGCGGCTCCGGCGGCACCCGGAGCGACACGACAAGGCACCTGGCGCCTCTGGGCGGCCCACTGATTTTTTCTTTTTCACAATGAATTCGGCGTGAAGTTGTGCGCCGCCCGTGCAGCATCAACCTCATGGGGTACGACTATGCGGGCGGCACCTGGAGCGACGCAACGGGGCACCTGGCTCCGCTTGGCGGGCCCGGCGGCGTCGCAGCGGGCGTGCGGCAGTGGATTGCGGCGGGGGCGGCGCCCGTCAAATGCGTGCTGGGTGCGCCGGCGCTTTCCCTGAAGCTTCGTGCACTTACATGCTGATATTGCGGGACTGTTCACCGAACAGGCTGCACATTCAGCACACCTGCGCACGCGGTCTTGCCACTTGTTCGCCATCTGGCAGCAGCACCGCAACCTCTTCTCTTGTCTCATATCGGGCACCCTTTTGATCAATTCGCACTGCCTGCACCTGCAGGCATCCCGACATATTGGACGGCCTGGACCCTCAAAACTCCGGCGCAGCACGGGGTGGGCGCCGCAGTGCGGGGCCCAGCGCCAGGCGGGCCTTACACTCACGACAGCGGCACACTGACTTACTACGAGGTGCGCTTTGCGCAATGCATTTACAGATGACTTCTGCTGTTTCCTGAAACCCAGCGGCGGGTCCCTACACTCGCAACGGCGGCACACTGGCATAGTACGAGGCGCGAATTCGCCAATTCCTGAGTCTGTGACCCTGCTGCTGCAGCTGATGATGACAGAGTTGACAAGCTCTTTCTCAGCATTGGTGTTCACACGCACGTCTGCACCTGGCCAGGCTCTTCTCGAGCCGAAGGATTGCGACCTTCAGATTGGCCGATTTGCGACCTTCACACGCCATATCTGCCCGCCGACGCACGCCAACCCTGATTCCCTTATCGAGACCCTGACCTTGCTATCTGCTGTGCAGGTCGCGGCGCTGCCGAATGCGAAGCAGTACTACGATACTGGGGCGCAGGCGTACTACCAGGTGTCCAGCAGCACCTGGGCTTCCGGCGACACGCGGCAGTCGGCCGCGAGAAAGGGTGGCTTCATCAAGAAGCTGGGCCTCGCCGGCGCCATGTTTTGGGAGGTGAGTTCCTCACCCCATGTCCAGCTCGTTCGTAGAAGCGTGGTGGCCCAAGAACGAGCGACATTGTCGAAGCGCTGGTTGGTGCCGAGTCCAGGGCGGTGAATGCTGGCAATGGTCGAGATCGTGTGACATGTGATGTGTGGTGTGGGATCCCCCACAAAAAGGCGTCTGGGGATCCCCCCCAGACGCATGCTGCTGACACCATTCGCGACGTTTCGCGAGCCTGATTTCTTTCACAGCCTGCACCTCGGTGCTGGCATGATAGTGTGATTGTATTATATATTATATACATATATTACATTATATTATATTAATATATTATATTGTATATATTTATATTCTCTGACGTGCAGCTGTCCCAAGACACCTTCCAAGGCAAGAAGTACCCCCTCATCCGCGCGGTCAAGGCGGCCATGGCATGATGCTGACGGCTCCACGCTGTTCCTGGTCTTTGGTGGCGGTGAGGTTCAGTAGCGTGGCGGTCGCAGCCCCAGTTGCGGCACAGGCGCATGGCCTGTGAGCCATACGCCGCACCATGCAGGCAGGGTTGCGCGAACAAAACCCTTATTGAACGAGCCGACACAGCCATCAGATTGTAGACCAGCGGCATTATTGAATACCTGAGCACATTGCAGTGCTTTGCGCAGAGAACTCTGTTTTGACGGTCCGCCATGGCATCAGCTGCTGGCGCATAGCAGCCGCAGTGTGCGCGCCATCAACTTTGCGAGTGGTTTCCAGACGGACAGATAGAGCAGCCAGAGACAAGCGCTCTTGTTGGTACTGTCATTGGCCAGGCGGGCGCCGCAAGCATGGCAGATGCACATGCATCATTCTGTTGTTATTTGTGCAGCTTGTAATGGCACACTCTGTCAGCTGCGGGCCCGTCTTCCATTCGCAGCACCTCCAAACACACTCCCCTCCGATATAGAAAAATGTCAAAGCAATACTCCCACACCTCTCGTCTCAGTCACCTCTCCATTGGTATACTTTGTCGGCTGCCGCCCGCTTCACGATGTCGGAGGAAACTCGATGGTCTCTCATGGCTGCCTCAGCGCAGGCCACCGTCTGACGCCGCATGGTGGCAGCCGTTGCCCTTGTGCATGGTGCCCCCTCCGCCACTGCCACAGCCGCCAAGCGCTTGGCAGCTGCTTATCACTTGCGCAGCCCCTCGCCGGTGGCGACCGCCGCCAGGAGCTCCTCCTGTTCCGGGCTCTTCCGCTTCTGAGGCGCCACCTGCCAGGAAAACACATCTGAAAGCTTCGTCACATGCACTTGCAGGTTCTCAAATGCAGGGGCGCAGACAAGGTGCATGCTCTGCATCCCTTTCATGCGAATGACTTTGCTTCCACGAGCGCTTGCCCGCAGCAATAGTGCGGCAGACTGTACTGACACCCACAGCCAATTACATGTCTCCCCCAGCAACTTTTTGCGCCGCACGTTGCACCTTGCCCGCGGGTCTTCGAAGCGTCGCTGCGCCGCCGCCGACGGCCCCCGCCGGCCGCCCGGCCGCTTGGATATCCTTCCGCCATGGCCCTGAAGGGTCGAGCACGCCGCCCGGCCGGCCGTCCTTGCCGGCTGCTGTCAGGCGCTCGATGCCGGCATTGAAGCGCTCCAGCGCCGTCTGCGATTGCAGAGCAGGCTGCCACGTCGATATCATGAGAGAGGGTGTAATCGGAACAGTGGGTTCATAAGGTCTGAAGAGAAGGATCGAGGATGCCGCCTGGCCGCCCGCCCTTGCCGGCGGACGCCGTCAGGCGCTCGATGCCGGCGTTGAACCGCTCCAGCGCCGTCCGCGAATCAGGATCGAGATGTATGTGTGTCAGAGTCCGACAGGAAGGGCCAATGATGCCGCTGGGCCGGCCGTCCTTGTCGGAGGCCGACGTCAGGCCCTCGATGCCGGCGCCCGGCAAAAAAGGCGCTCCTTTCGTCATCTGCAACTTGCGGCAGGAAATGATCTCTTCGATTTCAGCACTAAGGCTTTAGAACAGCCGCCGCCAGGCACTCGATGCCGACGTTGCAGTGCTCCAATGCCGCGTGCAGGCAGAGCTTTGAATATCTGGGGCGGCGCTAGCAGCCAAGAGGTTATCAAGATGACCTTTGAAAGACAGTGTTGCGCTTGCTTGGCCGGCAGCATTAGGGCCTGCTGCAGCCTTTCAACGAGCAGGGTGGAGTCCATTGATGCTTCAGAGCCCGATGCGGAGGGTTTAGGATTTACCTTATTTTTAGGGTTTAGGGTCAGCGACAGGCTGTCGTATTGCTCAGGGGGCGCTGGTGCCGCCTGCGGCATCGCGGTGCGGCCCTGACAAGAATTATCTAGAGTATGTTGCCTGTTCGGTCCCCCGGTGCATCGGCCCCCCACTGATTGCATCTGCTCACCGAAAGGCGGTCGTACTGCGCCTCTGCGGAGGCCCCTCCAGCTGCCTCGCGGTGCAACGCCAGCGCCGCCGCCTCCCGCGCCTCCATCTCCGGCAGCAGCTTTGTGGCCAGCATGATGGGCAGCACGCGCGCCGTGTCTGGGTCCACCACCTGCAAAACAGTCAAGTCAACAGTCGAGTGCAAGTGACCTCCACCACGTGGATAGCGCGTTTGGCCAGAAGCATCATCTCTGCAATGTTCCTACGCCGGTGGAGAGTGCTCCTGTGGCTGCGCCTTCAGCCGCTCTCGAATGACTCCTGAGATGTGGCAGGAGGTGGGAATCACAGTGCCTCCAATCGTTTCCATCGTTGTGCAGCCCAGCAGCGGCGCACCTTTGGGTTTGCCACGTAGTGCTTGGCCAGCGGCCGCAGCTGCGCCACCAGCTGCTGCCACTGCACCTGCAGCACCGCAAAGCGATCCAGCGCGTCCGCCCTGAACGGCGCACGCAGAAACGGTCGTGAGCACACATTCACAACACCATGTCGATGCCGAGCCGTGTAGGGGCATGCTGCCTCCTGCTGCTGCTTTCAGGCTGGAATCACATCGTCTCAGATAGTGGGGCTGCTGGATAATGCCCACCAGGTGATGTTGTGCGCGTTGTGCGCCAGCCCCTTGGCCATCTGGTCGAGGCTGCGCTGCAGGTCGCGGCCGCGGGCAGCGAGCGCCGTCAGGTTCATCTCGCCGCGGCCGCTGCCGCACAGCAGCTGCCGGAACGCCGCCTGCCCCGGCGCGGCCTCTGCAGTGAGTTGGCAGGGTCACGTTAATGGGAATGTGGCTGGATGTGGGAATGAACTTGGGAGTACTTGTGCAGAAAATCAAGTCCCACTCAGGACGGTGGTAGGCCCAGTGACACTGTGCGCACAGTGGCATGCACGGCATCGAGTAGAGCTACCAGGAGCGGCTGCGGGTCGCTGCACGGTTGAAGACCCTGTCGGCGCCGCCATGGCGATCGCGCTGGCTCAGCGCAGCTTCCTGGCCCTGCTGCGCGCCTGCCGCAGCCGTTTCCGCAGCCCGCGCCAGCTGATGACACAGCGGGTTGCCGGGAATGCAGCAGACACGCTTGTTGGGCTTGCAGATTCAGAGAATCGATTGTGGAGCGGAACCGCACGCCAGGCTCCAGGTCCGTGGCCTCACAGCTGGTTCCGAAACGCGAATTGTGAGCAGCAGAGTAAAAGTTTGGCCACCGCTTTACAACGAATTAGAACGTACAACCTAGCTCAGACCAACCCAGCGCCGTTCAGAACACGTTCTTTCGGCCTGCTTCGAGCGGGAGGACGAGTTTGCATCAAGGGGTCCACAAACACGCTCAAACGGGAGCAGGCATGCATGCGATTTCGAATGCATGCGATTTCGAGTTCATCGTTTTTTGACTGCGTGTTGCTGCCTAATGCATTGCAAAGCCCATTTCACTTCACCATAAGCACTTGTCGCAACGCCGCTGCGGATAATCGCGCCTCCTGAAGCGCTGATCACCAGTCGACGACAAAGCATGATGGCGTGTGCAGCCACGGACTGCAATGCATACGAGGCGGAGAGGCAGTCACGCATACATCAGAACCAACAACGGCTTGGTACGCGGAATGCTCTAGGGAGCTGATGATGTCGCTATGTTGAGTGCTGATCGGCAAATTTTCAAACATGACCGAGCTGCAAACATGCGAATGTTGTGTGCGCGCAGCTGCGCTCGGCGTGCTGCAGCAGAAGACGCTAATGGACAGCGCATTCAGGGTCGTCAGGAACCCGCTGAAGCGAGCCGCGCGCAAGCTCAAGGTTCGTGTCCCGTCTGGCTGGGTGGCTCGTCAGATGTGTCATGAGACACATGCATGTTGTAGAGCAATGCATCATTCGGCAGGCCTGATCTCAAACAATAGTGAGCCCTTCTCATCCTTCTCACCCTTCTCATCTGGCCGGTCCGCACGATCCTTACTCTAGGACGTGTTGACCTGAGACACGCCCGCTCACTGTGCCTTGCCGAGTGTCAGCACCAATGCCCCTTCCGACAAGAGGCGACACCACTGTGATTGCGCGAGAACATTGACATCCTTCACTAAACGCATGCAGGTCAAGGGGCAGACGCCGCCGTCGCGCGCGTCCCCGCGCCTGAGCGGCGGCGCCGCAGAATCTGCGGGCCTGTCGCATGAGGACGCCGCAATCCTCGAGAGTGAGCTTTTTCGATGGTTCCAAGGTTGTTTCCCGCTTGCCCGTGTGCCTGTGGAACCATGCACATCGGGAAGCAGGTCAAGGTTGAGAGCACTTGTCCTTTGCAGTCAGCTTGCCGGCTCCTTGCCGGGAGTTCCACTGCAAACGCATGCAGATGCGGGCCCGTTCACTCCGCAACATGCACCAACAAGCCCGCCCTGCTGCGCTCGCAGGGAAGCCGGCGGCGCAGCAGTCGCAGCGCACAAGCAGCGCCACGCCGCAGCCGCTGTCGGCGGCGCAGGCGGCGTCGCGCTGCAACAGCCAGTCGCGGGGCTCCATCTACGACTCCGTCGCGGGCATCACCTGCCACTTCTGCCGCCAGGTAACTTCATAACACTGCTGGGTGTTTGGGTCGCTCTTTTGCCGTTCCGCAGGGCGGATCAGTCTGACCTCTGCCTCACCTCCATGAGACCCTGCATCGGTCAAAGATAAACTCTACGTAGAAATCACTACCGGCTCCAGTACCAGCTCCGAGTCGCCTGCGTGCCTTCTGGACCGCAGAAGAAGCTGTGCGGTGAGGAAGACTGCCCGCGCTGCGCCAACCGCGACCCCAATGCCGCCTGCATAGGTGCGCCTCACGCATTGGAGCGCGCTCATACGAATGTATGCACCCAAGCTCCAGTGTTGTGCAGTACATGCTGGCTTGCATTGCAAATTAGACTGAAACATTGCAGTGTCGTATCAACCACAAGTATTTGATTGGAGGAGAGCTGCCCTGCCAACAGGCAAGTCGGAGTGCAGCCGCTGCGGCGGTGCGACGGGCCGCTTCTGCCGCGCCTGCCTGCTGGTGCGCTACGGGCAGCGCCTGGAGGGCGTGCGGCAGCAGATGGCCGCCGGCGAATGGCTTTGCCCGCACTGCTACGAGGACGACCATCCTGACGAGGTACTTAGCAACAAGTCCAAGGAATCCCGAACTCCTTTTTCGTCACACATTAAGTACTCCCAAAAGGTGCGCGCGCCATAATTTATCAATAGTGTATCTTATCTCAATATTTCCTGATGATCTCTTTGCTGCCAGCCATTCCGCTGCAGCTTGCTGCGCCTGACCTGCTGCACGCTGTGCAAGGCGCCGTCTGTGCCCCCACTGCTACGATGGACGACATCCCGACGAGGTGCATGCAGCAATCTTGCTGGTCCCTTTCGGTGTTTTGGTTTCCCTCCTGGTGGTGTACGGGTGTGCGGCGGCCTGCTGCACGCTGCAGACGCCAGCTGCCATGCTCACGAGCTGCACTGCTGCATGCCAGGGTTCATCGTGTATCGACATCGCGATTCTGTTCGTGACAGTGTGGCGAGCCTTGGAGACTCAGCTGAAGCCGCTGAAGGCTGCACCATTGCACTCGTTTTCAGAAAGGGAGTGCCCCTGCCTGTCAGCCACACAGGGCTGGATCTCCAATTCATCATGCTCACATGCCAATAAGAAATCGTCACCGACTCCTGCACCTCCTTTGCGGCGCAGGGCTGGATCTGCAACTCCAGCATCTGCATGACGCGACGGGGGATGCGGCCGACGGGCATCGCCATCTTTGAGGCGCAGGCGCAGGGCTTTGAATGTGTCGCGCACCTGGTGGCCCACCGGCTGGGCTGCGGGAAGTCTGTCGGCAACAACAACAAGTGCGGCAGCCACTGAGCGGCGTCCGCCGCTGCGGGGGGAAGCATCATGTGCTGGGCTGCTTGGCGGCAGCATGCGCAGCACAGTAGCAGCATCAGGTGCTGCGGTGGGCAGAACAATAACAAGTGCCATGCCGGCGGAGCGGCCGCCGGGGCTGATGCCTGCTGCTACACGGCCAGCGATGGCGGCAGCAGTCCTCACAGAAGCAGGGCCGGGGATTGAGAAGGGGATTCGGATGAGTGAGCACTGCTTGGAGGCCAAGACATTGAGTACTGGATTGAACTGTACATTAGATGTTGGTGAGTGTCGCATGTTTGAGTGTGACAGTTGGGCAGACGTGCTCCATGAACCCTAGGGCGTCTGGAAGCAAAGCCTTCTGGGAGTCCAGGCGCCTTAAGACATCAATCAGCTTGTCCACGGACAAGTCAGCGAACAGCGAGGGATCCAGGACTGATGCAAGTCTAGATACTGCCATGATCCGGCCTGCCAATCATTCAGGTGTGTCAAACGTAGCAGAAGTGACCGAAAGCGCTGCACACGATGTGGTGTTGAAAGTTGTGATTGCCAATTCGATCCTGTCGTACCGAGACACGCGCTGTTTAAAACGTAAAGCTTCCAGATCGGTCTGGACTGCTGGCCGCACCGCATCGCAACGCCGCTGAAGTGTCGCGCCCGCCGCTGAGACCAGGTCATGCTGTCTTGCAAAATCGCACGATGCCGTCCAACACTCGACTGGCGCCGTCTGGCAAGGTTGACGGGTGACGTCCGACGGAAAAACCTGCAGACCCTAGGTGGCGTACTCGTCCAGCTTTGCGGTGATATACCGGCCGTCGATCTCGCTGCCGGCGAGCGCCTGCACCCAAAGCACAGCTGAGGACTCAACATTGCCGCCAAAGCATGAGCAGCTTGCTTGACACACTGCCTCACACTGCCTCAGAAAACCCGAATCCTGAATCACCACCTCGACGGCGGCTGAGGCGCCGCCCCTGCCTCAAACAGCACAGTGCTGAAGCTGACAGGATCTTGACGCGTGATGAAAGGGAACAGAATTGCGGCAACGCACCGTGATGGCGGCCTGTGCGGCCTCCTCCGTCTCGAAGAGCACGGTGCCAAAGCCGCGGGAGCGCCCCGTCTGGCGGTCCGTCGAGATGTCCGCTTTGACAGCGCCGCCGCTCTCGTTGGCCATGTCTGCAGCGGGGGGCTCAAGCTATGGGCAATCGGCCAGAACAAAAGGGACCGGCAGAGCATGGATATTACAGTAACACAAGTCTGCTGGGCGGCAGCGGCTGATGCGTGCACAGCAGCCCCTCGGGACCGCAGCACGCAGGATGTGTGGAGCGGCTGGCAAAGGATGCGTTGCAGGGCATCACACAGCAAGCATTGCAGGAAGGCAGCAAACCCTAAACCCTAAAAGGCACGCACCCTTCAGGTCCTGCCACGAGAAGCCGTAGGGCAGCCCGTGCACCACGATCTGCGGTGACCACAACGCAGCTGTATTTCCGACAAAGCCTGCTTTCGTGCTGCAAACGGAAGCCTACACATGAACGTGGAAAGGGCACCAAAAGTATGAGCTACGGGAGTCGAGACGATGTAATGTTGCCAGTGTCTGTACCTGCCGGCCAGCGCGGGGGCCGAAGCGGTTGTCGCCGCCGGCCTGCGGCGGCCGCCTGTTGCCGCGGGGGGAGCCGCCGCCCTCGCCGCGGTTGGGGCAGTCCCGCGCCCGGTGGCCCAGCTGCCCGCACTGCGCACGCCGAATTGGACTGGGTTTATTTCGACCCTCCGCAGCCGGCAACGAGGAAAGGCAAATCGGAGAAAACAGTGCTTGGTGCACCACTGTCGCACCCCGTAGCACTCCATGGCGGCGCCTTCGGTGCCAGCAGGCGGTCGAATTTGAGATTGCAGCGAGGCATGTTGCAGATTTTCGGACCGTAATCTGAACGTGGTGTAGGTGGGACTGCCACACCTCGTAGCACTCCATATCGGCAGGCGCCGGCGCCGGCGAGCGCTCGCGCGCAAAGCCATCCCGCCGCGCGTAGCCGCCCTCCCGCCGGTCGAAGTCCCGGCCTGGGCGTCAGAGAAGGTTTCGGAACTCATCGACGTGTTCTGACGCCACGACTGATGAGCCTGCAGAGACAGCGGCCATAAACCTGCAGGGGCTGCAGCCATGAAGAGGACCCCAATGATCGTATTGTTTAGGAAACGGTTGTACCGCCGTCGCGGCCGCCGTAGCCGCCGTCGCGGCCGCCGAAGGAGCGGGGGCCGTCGCGGCCGCGGCGCTGCGCGAGCGCGCCGCCCTCGCGGCCGTCGGGAACGAAGGAGCCGCGGTCCTCGCGCACCAGGATGTTGCGCCCGTCAAGCTGCACACGAACGACAGTCACGCTCAGTCTGCTTGCTGTCTTGCGCATTCGGGCAAGGCGGCCGTCGGGCACGACACGATGCTGCGCCCGTCAAGCTGCGGTCAGATCGTGAGTGTGTCACCTTGAGGTCACGTCCACCTTGACGTGCACTATCATGCGTGGTGTTGTGGGCAACTTGGAGGTCCGATGACAATCCTTGCTATCGGGGGAAGCCTGCCGTCTCAGCATTGCTGCGAGAAGGCATTGAGCTGAGCACTCACGTTGGACTCGGTCAGCTGCTGGATGGCTGCCTGCGCCTCCTGGGGCGACTCAAACTCCACGACACCGCAGCCCTGCATTGAGTGAACAGAAAACTTTCACTTACCTAACACGCTCCAGACAGCACAGCCAACACGAGGATGTTTGCTTCCATGGCTCCGCGCGCGGGGGGGCGGGGGGGGGGGGGGGGGGGGTAAATATTTTG
>JAABUL010000253.1_pt1 | contig 115413 bp, 105 predicted proteins | sample 5559151 | NCBI WGS metagenome assembly JAABUL01 (sample SAMN10711876, study PRJNA513368) | rock metagenome | isolation source: Antarctica rocks | place: Antarctica: Victoria Land, Pudding Butte sud | reverse complement strand
ACGGCGACGGAAGCATGCATAGCCCTGAATCCGCACTCCAACGAGTAGTCAACGGCCCCGGACCAGTCACCTCCGCAATCCTACGAGGAGAAGGCTTCAGCGATGAAGCAGTCACATTCGCCATGGCCGAACGTTTAAAAAGCGCCGCCCAACTCGCCCACGAAGGCTGGAGCGACGTCGCCACCTCCTTCCTCATCGACCACGGGGACAAGTCCATCGAACAACTTCGAGACGATGGCATCAGCGAAGCTTCCATCTCCATCCTCCACCAACACGCCCCGCTCCTCACATCCGCACGAGCAGGCGTAGAAAAATGGTACAACCGGCAAGAATACGAAGAAGAAGAACAAGACAAAGTCGCCGAGGCCGTCGAAGCCCGACGCGAAGACCCTCGTGTCCCCGAGTACAGACCCATCCCCTACTGGACCTACTTCAACCCCCAACTCCGCTCCTTCATCCTCCACGAAGGGTTCCCAGTCTCCACCCTCCGCTACTTCGCCGGCCCGCAGAACAGCCTCCGTACCACCCGCGACCTGGCGCGGGACGGGCTCACCATCTCCTCCATGGGCTTGGATATCCCGAATCAACCTTTCAACCCCCCGCCTCCACCTACGCAGCAAGATCCCTGGGATCTGGAAACAGAAGGCGTGATCACACAAGCGAATCGTGCGTCAAGGCGGTTATGGTTGGGGCTGAAGTATTGGGATAATATGCCGGTGTTACGGAAAGCTAGTATGCTCTCGAAGCCGACGAAGCGGATCTGGTTGACTGCGAAGGATATGGGCGGCTTAACACGAGGGTTTGCGGCGGCGAAGGGGGAGATTAAGCCGTTGAGTCAGGTGGGGGAGGTCATGGCTGTGAGTACGGATTTGGGGGTGATGGAGGTGAGGGAGTGTGCGGAGCGGAAGGTGGGGGGGATGGTGCTTTGTCGGGTGTGGTGACGAGGGACAGAATGATTGGGACGAGACGGATGTTGCAGCATCCACCAATGCTAGGTTTACGGAAGGACAAGCTCCGACTCGTGCTGTGCGATGATCCTGTCTCGCTGGCTGGCTCGTGGAGTCTGGAGTCCAGGTCTCCACCATGTGATCCAGATCGTCGAATGGGGACCGGTCGTCAGCCTACTTCGCTCCAAGTCATGCGCAGTGAATGCCATAAGCGAGCCAATCGTCGACCGCCTAGTCTTCACAGTCGTTTAATTCAACGAACCACCACCTACTCAGTATATGAGCACAAACTGTAAAGACGTTGGACCAAATAGCCCCAGACTTTAAGCTTTCACTAGCTCGCACCCCGCGTCCATCGGGCTTTCCTCGTGTTTGGCCGATGTCAACAAAGCTCGTCACCAAAACGCTCTTTCTCTGACCACCACAACTTCGTCCTTTCCACTAACATGTGAGCTATCTCTATACATTAGCGAGTATGGTAGCCACACGACGCATGGTCCAGAAGGACCCGATTGACAACGACGAGCTGGCCTCGGATCCTGAAGCCATGTTCAAGAAGAAGCCGGTGCGGAAGGCGACCGCGAAGACAAACGCGAAGACATCCGCGGACAAGACGACGGCGACTGCGACGAAGGGAAGAGCGACAAGAGGGAAAAAGGTGGAACCTGAGGAGGCGGTGGAGGTGGTTGAGGAAGCACCTGTGAAGACTGCGAAGAGAGCGCCTGGGCGACCGAAGAAGGATGCTGCGCCGGTGGAGGAGGTGGCGGAGGTTGCAAAGACGATGAGAGCGACGAAGACGGGCTCTGTTAGGGGCAGAACAGCTGCTGCACCTGTGGAGGAGGCACCGGAGGCCGAGGTCGAACAACCAAAAGTTACGAGAGCGACCAAATCTAGTACGCTGCGTGGTCGCAAGACTGCTGCTCCGGCTGCTGAAGAAGAGCCTGCAGCCAAAGAAACGAATCCCACCAAAACTACCAAAGCCGGCTCTGTGCGAGGCAGAAAGGCAGCTCCAGCTGTTGAAGATCCGCCTGTACTGGCAGCACCCGAGCCGAAAGCAACCCGCGGTACCCGTGCGACAGCGGCCAAGGCACAGCCGTTGAGTCCTAAGAAGATCACGCAAGTGTCCAAGCCAGCTGCGCGCGCGACGACGACCGCGAAGCCTGCCGCGAAAGCAGCGCCTACAAAAGCTCCGGCAAAGACTACAACGAGGAAGCGAACGGTTTCTGACGAGAACGCTGACGTGGCGGAGCTGCAGACGGCATTCGAAGATGAAGACACTGTTGTCATGCTATCGAGCACGCCAGCGAAGAGCCTGCCGGCTCCAGGGCGAGGAAAGAAGCAACCGACCCAGCAGGAACAAAGTGAGGCATCCTTGAGCTCCAGGCCAACCACACCGAACGATTCGACTCTACAGAGCTTCGGCCAGGACGAACTCACGATGGAGGATGAAGCGGATGACGCTGGCGCTGTCTCCGAGCAAGAGGACATCGACAACACCGCCGAAGAGGAGGTCTCTGAAGACGAACTCTGTGGCCCGAAGACGCCTATGAAGCGTGGCAATGCAAGTGCGGAAGCCGCCTATCTTTCTTCCGTACAACGCACAATCCGCAAGTACGAACAAGAGCAACGTGTTGAGACTCCTGCCCGCCGCCACAACGTGCTTGGCTCTCAGCGTGGCACACCTCAGACACAAAAGCCATACTGCAAGCCGCAGCCGCCGTCTTCTGCGATCAGACCGATGACTGTGTCGAGAGCTACGAATCGAGCTTTCGTATTTCGCGACATTCGTGAAGGCGTACCGTCCTTGCCAGAGCTGGAAGACGAGCCGATCGTTGAGGAGGACGATGAGTTGTCATTCGTTGTCGACGACAATATCATCCCTATGGACAAACCGGAAAGCGAACACGATGATGAGGTGTCCGAACCAGCGACTCCAACAACCACCACAGCCGCCCCACTGCAGCTTCCTTCACCATCAGTATGGATCTCTGACGTTGAAGAAGTGGCAAAGGACGAGGAACCTGCACAAACATTCATTTCGCACAGCGTTCACGAAGACGGCTTTATTGCGCCAGCCGAGATAGAGCAGGATCCGGACGAGACTATGCTGGCTGAGGATGCGCCCTCCGACGGAGAGACTGATGACGAAGAGGGCGATGATGAACAAGACATCTCGCAGTCTATCACCCCTAGCGAGTCGTTCGAGACTGATGACACGGTCATCATCACCCGTCCTGCACGCAAGCAGGAAGAACAGACGGTTGTCGACCACACTGTCGACACAGTGGCGGCCGGTGAGCAAGACTCTACGAACCACCATAAGAGCCTTGCGCGGAACTCCGATATTGAAGTCCTCGACTGGCAGAAGCCAACAAAGCAGGACAACACCATCACTGTGAACTTTGCCGATCTGTTCAGCGGAGCTCGCAGCGCAGGGCACGGAGATCTGGTCGAAGAACGGGCTGGTGAGGGTGCCGCGGCGCTGGATGTCGAAGAAGGAGCTGATGATTCTGCTGTCGATCCCATGGACGTTGATTTTGACACGAGCCTGGAGGGAGCGAGTGTGGTGAACGAAGCGGAATCTCGACGACAGACTCTCGACCTGAACGAGTTTGTTGATATGGCTGCGCTCACAGAGCCAACGGAACTCTCGAATCTCTCTGATATGCACCACGCGGACCATGAGACTGAAATGGGTGTTGAAAGTGAGGCCGACCTTGGTGCAGCTCTTTCATTGTCGGATGATGTCGACGAAGACGTATGTGTCGAGACAGTGATTGAAGACGATCATAGCACCGTCGAGGAAGCTATGCTGTGCGCGGTACCCTCGACTTCGCACGACCTGGAACAAGATGCAGCTGAGGAATCTGCCACAGCAACCGCGAAGTCTGTCCCAGAGCCTGAAGCAGGCGCCACCGACGTGAATTCACCAGTTTTAGATGACGACATGTTTGACTTGGACTATTCACGACCACAGCCTCAAGCGCAGCCGGAGGTAGAGCCAGCCCAGGCAGCAATCGAAGCAGAAGAGGATGTGCCACACTATGCCCTCCCAACCATCGCGTATGACGCCAGGCGCAAGTCTCTGCCAGCCATCATGCATCAGACACCTGCCAAAGCCGCCACTCGACCGCATACTTCTGACGGAGCAAGCATGCCGAGGATCGTGAATCCTTTCTCTGATCAGTGGTGGTCCAGGTCTCGTGCAACTTCTGTCTCTACCACACATGCCAAATCTAGGCAGAGCACTGCACACACTATGCCTCTTGCAAGCTCTCCGATGAAGTCACCTGCAGCAAAGACTCCGACCGCGACACCAGGAGAGCGATTCCCTCGTCGTGCACCGCGTCAGGACTACGAGGACCATGCGCAGACAGTCGCAGCGCCGCGCTTTCAAACACCTGTTGACAAGCCAGCGACGAGGCGTCAGACGTTCCATAGGGCCGCTTCGGGACGACTGACTGCTTTCAACCCTAAGCCTGCAGCCATCGAAGCGCCGCAAGCTGAAGCCATCGCCACACCGAAGGCTGTAGAGTCCGTCCCTACTACTCCAGACTTCATTACGAACGCCACAGAGACACCAACCGCGACGCCAGGCGAGCGGTACCCACGCATGAACCTGCGCAAAGGATATGCGGAGCATGCGCAAACAGTAGCAGCTCCTCGCTTCCGCACACCGGCGAAGACAACGCCTCTCAAGCGTCCTGCTACGACGCAAAAGCCCGAGTCTTTGCGCAAGGCTGCGCTGAAGGCCAATACGCCAATGTCCTCACGCACACCCATCAAGACACCTTTGAAGGCACCAGCCATGACGCCCGGACAAGAGCCCATGACGCCTCATCCAGCAGCACCGCTTCGTGGCGTTGTCGCTCTCGTTGAGGTCTTCACACTGGAAGGTTCCTCGGCTTCAGCACCATTCGTCGCTCTCCTCCATCGCTTAGGCGCGAAGACCACCAAGGCATGGAGCGACCGCGTCAGCCATGTCATCTTCAAGGACGGCTCGCCAACGACTCTGCAGCGTGTTCGTCTCAACAACAAGGCAGCTGCCAAGAAGGGCTCGGACTCTGTTATCCACTGCGTGAACAGCCGCTGGATCACCGACTGCGATAACGCAAGCACCCGCATGGACGAAGCCGACGAAGCATACGCCGTAGACGTCGCCGAGGTCCCACGCGGTGGCAAGCGCCGGCGCAAGTCTATGGAGCCGTCCGCGCTCCTCAATATTGGTGGCAACATCGTTCGCGACCGCAAGAGCAGCACTAGCCGTGTGAGCTCCTTCGGTCGTTCATCCTTGCTTAAGATGGTGACCGAGGCGCCTGCCGAGCCTGGAGCTGAGAGCACGCCGATGAAGGACGTTTCGATTGCGGAGAAGGAGAACAGTGGTGAAGAATGCAGCTCACCCGTCACTCCGGCGTGGATCAAAGAGCCGAGTGCGCTGGTGCAGCAGACTGCGCCTATGAATCGCGTGAGGAAGCTTGATTTGCCTGGGAAGGATATGGCGAAGCATAGGAGGTTGACGTTTTGGAATGGTGGGAATTAGATTGGGATTTGGTGGGTGGCTGATAGGCGGGTAGTTGGTGTTCGTGGGAGGACGACGGCGTTGGATCGTATACCCTAGGGGAGGCACTTGCACAAATTGACTTGATGGGTTGGGTATGGTTGGGAACAGGATCGATCGTTTTCTCGTAGTCTACCTAGGTCTCGTATGTGTGAATCTTCTTTTGGTGACCTGGCTTCGCCATCTGTCTGCTTCTCCCCATGGCCGTGGCAGCGTTGCCACGCTTTAGGCCAGACTGACCGCCAACTGCAGCGACTCCGTTCTTTCGTGGCGAACCATGCTTGTTATCGCAGTCCCACCAGAACCTGCAGACGAAGCCATGGCGTACTTCAACTACTACCGCGAGCGTCCCGTTTGTAGGGAACGGCGTCTGGACCTCTCCAATCCCGAAATCCATGTATCCTTCGTTCCTTCATACAGCCGCCGTCACCCAAGTCCTCATAGCCTCCCCAGCATCCGCCCCACAGGCCCGCAGCATCTCAGTCGCCTTCACCTTAGTCACATCCAGCTGCTCCACCAACAACGCCACATCCGCTTGGTCCACCTTGATCAACGGCTTCTTGGGCTCCTCCTTCTTGGACTCCTGCGGCTTCTTTGATTGAGATGTCGCAGAGCCAGCTTCAAGCATCTTCATCGCATCCGTCAGCGCCTTGACGTCGACCTCCTTTTTGCCTACAGCAGGCGCTTCAACATCCTCGCCGCGGGCGTCAAGAGAGGACATGGCTTTGTGAGCTTTGCGGTCCTCCGCATTCGCGGGAAGGGACTCCGGGGCGTCCGCACCCTCGGTGATGTTGTCTGGCTGGGGTTCTTCTGCCATTTCGGTTGATCTTGTGTTGGTTTCTTGGGGTGGTGTGGTATGTAGGGCTGGGGACGTGAGGTCTCAGAGCTGAATTGATGGTCTTGGCGTGAAGATCGTAGGGCTGAAGTCTAAATTTTGCTTGTGAGGAGAGTCATTCGTGGATGCTGGTCGGACCTTGCATATGAATCTGAACATGATTCCAGATGCTATGTGATCATGATCAAGACCAATAGCCAACCATCTAGCTGAAACGTGTTGCACGATATCCTGATCTGGATCTTCTCTCTCCCCATTTCTTTTCTATCCCATACCACAACCGCCAGAAAGATTTCAAACATGAACGGAGAGCAAACCCGATCAAACGGAATGTCGACTACAAACTGGGAGCCATCGTCATGGCGGTCAAGACCGATTAAGCAACCAGTCCACTATGAAGACCAAGCAGCCGTCGACAAGTCTCTGGCCAAACTCCAACATCTACCACCGATAGTCACGCCAACGGAAATATGGAAGCTGAGGCGATCACTCGAGGATGTGGCACTCGGCAAGGCATTCCTACTGCAAGGCGGTGACTGTGCGGAGCTATTCGACTACTGCAACGATGAGGCGATCGACTCAAAGATCAAGCTGCTCCTCCAAATGTCACTCGTCCTCATCTGGGGTGGCAACAAACCTGTTGTACGCCTCGCGCGGATGGCAGGACAGTATGCGAAGCCCAGGAGTTCGCCGATGGAGACGGTGAACGGAAAGCAGATCCCTAGCTTCCGTGGCGACATTTTGAATGGTTATGATATCGAGCACAGAGATCTGGATCCTGAACGGCTGGTACAGGCTTACTTCCACTCCGCTGCGACTTTAAACTATGTTCGCGCACAGTTGAGCTCCGGTATTGCGGATCTACACAAGCCGCTGGACTGGGGTCTAGGGCATGTTCAGGATCCAGAGATGCAGAAGAAGTATACGACCATCGTTGAAAGCATCAGCGAGTCCCTCCGCTTCATGCGGACAATCGGGGCAGATACAGCCGGCCAACTACAGACTGTGGATCTCTACACAAGCCACGAGGGTTTGTTACTGGCATACGAGGAGTCGTTGACCCGCAAGCTCAAGCATCCTTCAAACCGCAACGTCCCCCCAACAATGAAGGCCGCAAAAGCACCAAAAGTCTCACCTCTCACCGGCGGCGCACTTACCAATAACTCAATCCAAGAACCAGAAACGACAGGCTACTACAACACCAGCGCGCACTTCCTCTGGGTCGGCGACCGCACTCGTCAACCAGATCACGCTCATATCGAGTACTTCCGCGGCATCGAGAACCCCATCGGGATCAAAGTCGGCCCTACCACGAGTGTCGAGGACCTCACCCAACTCCTCGACATCGTGAACCCGCGAAAGGAAGTCGGCAAAGTCACCCTCATCACCCGCTACGGCGAAGGCAAAGTCAATGAGCTGCTGCCCAAGCACATCGAAGCAGTGCGGAAGACCGGCCATGTGGTGGTTTGGCAGTGTGATCCTATGCACGGGAATACTCGTTCCACGACTACTGGTGTTAAGACACGGTCCTTTGCTTCGATCTTCTCGGAGTTGTCTTCGGCGCTGAGGATACACAAGGAGACTGGTTCGTTCCTAGGTGGTGTGCACTTGGAGTTGACTGGCGATGCGGTGACGGAATGTACGGGTGGTAGTCAGGGGTTGCAGGATGAGGATCTGGGCGAGAGGTACGAGACGTTCTGTGACCCGCGGTTGAACGAGAAGCAAGCTTTGGAGCTGGCGTTTCTGGTTGCTGGGAGTCAGCGTGGAAGTAGTGCAGTGTGAGCTTGTCTTTGCTCATGGCACTCAAAATTCGAGCAAGACTAGTGGCAGTCGAAGAAGTCCAAATTTTCGACGGACTTCAGGTCTTGATGTGCTACTATTCGACACAATATCGTCTTGAAGACGCTGTTGCTAAGCGCGAGAAGATGGGGTGTCTTGTTCGTCTGATCAATCGATGTAAGATTCTCCCCTGATCCATCGATTCTCGCGCTGCTATACTGCTACTTGGCTTGCTCAGTGGCCGGCAGCTGCTGCGGGAACGATGGCTGGCACAATTCCGATGACCGTTTATTGAAGTGGTAAATCAGCCGCCGCAGCAATCATCTCGTACGCTTCTATCACTTTCTCGTCTTCGTATCGGCGGCCAACCAGCTGTAGTGATATGGGAGCATCGACATAAGTTTTTGGATCATCTGACATGCGTTAGCATCCCATCTTGAAATATCATCGAAGTGACTTACAAAGCTCATAGTTATACTTATCGTCCTTGTTCCTAGGCTGATAGTCCTTGTCAACCTTGTCTTCCTCGCTACACTGCAGCCCCGTCGGGAATACCAAGGCTGGATAGTCCAGTATATTCCATTGGGAGGTGTAGCTCCAGTATCTAGCACAATTGTGCGGTGGAGCGCACCCAGGTCCCACAGGGCACAATAGGACATCGACTATCTTCTCCTCTGCATCTTGGGGAAGCGGATCCGCGAAAAAACCTAAAGCGATGCGTAGAATGATTAGCAAGTGTCTCAGACCTCAGAACGAGGGGCGGAAGGTCTCAAAGCATCGCACAGTACTAACTGCGATCTTCGAGAACCCTTGCACCCGTCAATTTTTACGTACTCGCGCCGTTATCGTCAGGTCCAGGTAACCCAGTTCCCACCGAATTCCAATGCCTCGCGTACGCTGCTTTATACGCCTCCCGCTCTATGGTCAAATCCCAGACTTCGGCTACAGACAGTGCTTTGACGTAAGGGTTCTCCTTGATGATCCAATGACTCATAGGCCGCCATGGCTCCCCTGAAGCGTCGATAGCAGCCTTTTCTTCCGCTCCGCCGTCTCCGAAGTACAAGCTCGCTATTATCCGCCATGCGTCCTCGTGTTTGTACGGCGGGAAGTCGATGACTTCGATCTGTGGGTGCGATTTGAGTTTTTCGACGATAGTGTTGATGCCGCGTACAATTGGGGGGTGCGGCATTACAACACCGTCGTCGCTGAGAACGCCGACGCGAAGCTTTCGCTTCCCTCTGGTGTTGAGTTGTGGATCGGTCTTCCATGGTAGGGGGATGAGCGATGAATCGATCTTGTGAGGGGCCTGGTCAAGGATAGCTTTCATGAAGATCTGCGGAATAGAAGATCAACGGGATCAGTATATATCTCGATCTTTGCAACGAGTCGCAAAGATCTTGGAGCGTTCATAGGGGCCGACGGCGACTCGGAGAACCGTTTCACACAACAGTACTTACCTTAATGCCTTCTATACTTGTGCTCAGTGGACCGATGACAGGAACAACTTGCTCCTCGCCCAATTGCGTCCCTGCCCAGCCTGCGACCGGGAGGCGCCAGGCTGTCGGTCGTAAGCCGAAGACGCCGTTGTTGGCTGCTGGACTTCGGATCGAGCCACCTAAAGTGATAGGTAGAAGGGTCAGCAAACGTCTCAGACCTTTAGGCGAGTGATAGAAGGTCTCAGAGCGCCGCATGGTGCTCCATGATATCCCAGGGAACCCTTTGAGCCCTTAGTTCGACCCACCGATGTCACTTCCTATGCCGAGACAACTGCCTCGGAGGCCTAGGAGAGCTGCTTCACCACCACTGCTGCCACCTGATGTTAGGTTGGCGTTGTAAGGATTTGTGGTGACACCGTAGATGTTGTTGGATGTTTCGAGGTGCATCAATGTCTGCGGTTCAGTGGTCCTGGCATAAAACACGCAACCGGCTTTCCAGAGCAATTTTAGGATAATAGCGTCGTCCGGGCCCGTTCTTCCGACCCACGACACGAAGCCAGCGTTCAAGTCGAGGCCCTTCATACCGACATGTTCTTTCACGCTGATGGGCAAGCCATGCAGTGGGCCAACCGGCTTCCCATTCTCGCTGAAATGGTCGTCCAAAAACTTCGCACGCTCCAGGGCCTCTGCAGGCAGGAGTTCCGTACAGCAATTCGCGAGTCTGCTTGCCAGACCGGCTCGTTGGAGAAATGCTTTTGTGACCTCCAAGGCAGTAAGTTCGCCACCAGCCAGTCGAGGAAGAAGCTGTTCTGTTGTCGACTCCGTGATAGATATGGTCTCTTTTGGAAGGAGTTTCGCAGGAATATGAGTAACATTCAAGGGCAGGTCCTTTGGTGGTTCAGGAACAGCTGGTTCCACGGCCGCAATGGTTTCTGCTCTGTGCGTTTGCATCTTTTGGGCCACTTCTCTCCACTCTTCTGCTTTTCTTAGAACCATCGTGACAGCGTCTGGTATGACGGCAAGTGTTCTTCCTCGATAGGATGTCGGAGCGAAATGAAACGCAAGTGTTATACTCTTGACCAACTTACAAGATATGAGAATATAGGGCTCCACAGCGTCTTGCTATCAGTGCGGCGTAGCTTGTCTCGCCTGTTCGACGGCATCGATAGGCAACTCCTCACTTGATAGCGGCTTGGAGCTTAGCTGTTGAAGCTAGACCCGAGTCCTACAATGCCAGATGGCGGGCGTTGAATTTCATGGATAGGCTGTACATCGAACCTGAGGTTCCAACAACGCCTTGTGCTGTAGCAAACCACAACGGGACGGATCGCTGCTTTGTGTCGCGCAAGTTTGGCATCAGTCGCAACGTCCTCGCATTCGGGCTGAGAAGACCCATGTCGCTCATCAACGGTCGCAGCTACCGATTGGTCAATCACGCGCAAGGAGAGCTGTCGTGCCTCGGCTTGTTATACAGTGGGCCTGATTGACGGACGATCGTTACACTCGACCATTGTTGCGCTTTAGGGCGTGCCGTCCGCGAAGATATTGAATATGACCTCAAAAGCAGGTTGTAAGCCTTAGCAGTCGCCTCATACTTCTACCTGGGTGCGCCTCTTGTGTTACCACCACCACCACCAGCACTAGAACCTGTGGCGCTCGGGCTATCGTGCAACATGGCTGGTGTGACCTGTCACTTCTCGCGTATGGCAACCGCATACTGACATTACTGCAGCAACCAGCGTAATCGCCTCCTCCACCGTTGCGGCTCTAGCATACGCGAATGCTAAATTTGGGATCTCGAACGATCTATGGGCGGTTAGCAAGGCAATTGGAGCCCGCATATGGCTCAAAAGACTGGAAGCCGCAGACAGGATCAACATCTTTTATATCTTCGAGAAATGGGCGAAAGATCCTAAAGCGGCCCACAAGACCTTTCTGTTGATACCAAACGACGCTGCAAAGGCCGATCGGAAGACAGAATGGACATATGCTGAAGCCTATGACTTGATCCTTCGCTATGCAGCGTGGCTCGAGAACACGCATGGCGCGCAGAAGCATGAATACATCGCTATGGACTTCACGAACACGCCGGCATTCATCTGGATGTGGTTTGGTCTCTGGTCTCTTGGCGCGATCCCGGTATTCATCAACCACAATCTGAGAGACCGCGCCTTCGTCCACAGTGTCAGGGTCTCCACGACACGAATCCTGTTCATCGATCCAGATGTGCGGGAGGTGTTGAACGAGAGTACTCTCGCCGGCCTTGGTCCGGATGAGAAGGGCCGAGCTGTCGAGACAGTCGTGATCGAGCCAGAGATCGAGCAACAAATTCTGGCTCAAACTCCGTATCGTGCCCCCGATGAAGATCGGGGAGGCGTCACGCAGCTCGACACCTGTCTTTTGATCTACACCTCGGGCACTACAGGTCTGCCAAAAGCAGCAAAGGTCTCGTACTCAAAGGCACTGACATCATGCAAGTTTATGCCTATTCTGCTTGGTCTGAAGCCAACGGACAGGTACTTCACCTGTCTACCACTGTACCACTCTTCTGGCTCCATTCTGGGAATACTACAAGTGCTCGGTCCAGGCTGTACAGTAAGTCAATGCCACCCATGTTTCTGTTTCTGCTGACCCACAAGCTAACGATATGATCTCAGTCCGTCATGGCACCAAAATTCTCCCAACGCAACTACATGCGCTGGGTCTCTGAAACTAAAGCGGACGGCATTCACTACATTGGAGAAATGTGCCGCTATCTCGTCAACAGCCCTCCAACGCCCTACGACCGCGCCCACAAACTCCGCTTCGCTTACGGAAACGGCATGCGCCCCGACGTCTGGCAAAAGCTAAAAGACCGCTTCAACATCCCTACCATCATCGAATTCTACGGCGCCACGGAAGGAGTCGGCATCACTTTCACCCATTCGCGCAACAACTACACTCGGAACGCGATTGGGCGGCAAGGCCTGCTGGTGAGGAATTTGATGCAGACGTGGGTCCTTGTCAAATACGACCATGAAACAGATATGCCATTCCGAGACCCGAAGACTGGGTTTTGCGTCAAGTGCGACACGAACGAGCCTGGCGAAGTCCTGAACCCGATCGATGCAGCGCATATCGAGGAGAAGTTCTCGGGTAAGTTGATGACCAGAGCCAGCTCCTGGCAAAGAGCATCTGTAGCATTTGCTGACGTGTACTCTTTTTTGCTCTAGGATATTTCGGCAACGAAACTGCCTCCATGAGCAAGGTCATGCGTGATGTGTTCAAGAAGGGCGACGCTTACTACCGGTCTGGTGACTTGCTGCAGAGGGATGCGGAAGGACGGATGTTCTTTTCGGATCGGATTGGCGATACCTTCAGGTGGGTGTGGAACTTTTGACTTACTGTGACATCTTAGACTGACCGATGCTCTCCGCATGTATCAGATGGAAGTCCGAAAACGTAAGCACAGCAGAAGTCTCCGAAGTCATTGGCGAGCACCCGTCCATAAACGAAGCGAATGTCTACGGTGTGCAGCTCCCGAATCACGATGGCAGAGCCGGCTGTGCAGCGATCGTGGTGGCGGGCGAGCAGCAGCTGAGCGACTCCTTGGCCAAAGACATTTTGAACCATGCCAGGAAAGGTCTGCCAAAGTATGCCGTGCCCTTGTTCTTGAGGCTCAGGAAGGATGTAGAGGTTACCGGCACTCTGAAGCACCAGAAAGTCGGGCTACGGAACGAGGGTGTCGATCCGACGAAGATTGGCGGGGACGAGATCTTCTGGCTCGATGTTGGGGATGACAGCTATAGGAAGTTTACCGAGAAGGATTGGCAGCGGATATGTGATGGGAGTGCGAAGCTGTGAGCAGATGTTGGCTGATTTATCCTTCGGTGTACAGATACGAACTATACCATTGCTTTTGATCTCAGGACCTGCTGCGTGCCTTCGGTGCTAGCTGAAAAGGGTTGATATTGGCGTATTTCGCTTGGTGGTGTATTCACAATCTAAAGCTTCGCCGTGTTCTTCGCGTCTTCGCTTCCTGGCCTCGTCAGCCTCTGCGCACTCACAAGAGTGATGACTTCGCGACCTACTACTTCAACAAATACTTCGCCGCATGCTCCACATGATCCCCCGCAAACGTACTAATAAAAAAGTAACTATGATCGTACCCCTCCCGATAGTTCACTTTCAACCCCTTCCCCGTCTCCTTCGCCGCCTTCTCCAAGTTCTCCGGCAGCAGCTGCCCCTGCTTGTAGAAATTATCCCCCGTCCCCACATCAATCAAGATATCCGTATCGTTTGGGAACTTCGGCAGCAGTTCAGTCGCATCGTGGTCCGCCCACTTCTGCTTCTGGTCCTCCCCAAAGTAGCCCGAGAAAGCCTTCTCGCCCCAAGGGCACTTACTCGGGTTCGCGATCGGCGCGAAGGCGGAAACGCTCTTATACATCCCCGGGTTCTTCAAGAACAACGTCAAAGCCCCGTGCCCGCCCATACTGTGCCCTGTAATGCTCACGCGGCTACCGTCCAGCTCCTTGAACTGCCCAAACAACGCCTTCGGCAGCTCCTCCGTAATGTACGAATACATCTTATACCCCTTACTATACGGCTCCTTCGTCGCGTCAACATAGAACCCCGCTCCGCTTCCGAAATCATAACTTTCGTCTTCGCCCTCAATCCCGAGCCCACGAGGCGAGGTATCAGGGTACACGACCGCGATGCCCTTTTCGGCTGCTTTACTCTGGAAGAAGCCCTTCTCGGCGCCGTTGTCGCCGGTGCAGGTGAGGCCGGCGAGGTAGATGAGGACGGGGGCGGGTTTGGAGGTTGTGGCGGTGGAGGGGAGGAAGAGGTTGAATTTCATTTCGCAGTTTGTTGTTTTGGCGGAGTGCTTGAGCTTTAGCAGCTTGCCGCCGAAGCTGGCGATTGTTGCGTCGGTTGAGATGGACATTTTGGCGGTGGTGGTGTGGGAGTGAAGGAGAGTGAAGGCAGGTCGTTTGTATATGAGATTGAGGGCAGCTCGAAACATGTGGAAGTTTTACCTTAGAATGTTCAATGGAAGTCGAGGAAACCCCACCATGACGATTTAGCGGGGCAGGAGCAGCGGAAATGCAGGGGCGGGATAGGAAAGAAAGTCCGCCGAGCCAGTGAGATATTGTGAAGTGAAGTAAGACTTTGTGTTTGAGAGGTGTGGACGAAGTCGTCGAAGACAAGACGAGGTATTGCAAAGTGGATGGAGACAAACTGCGTCCTATGTTGTTTTCCAGAACTCCAGACGCCGCGCTATCCTTCGCAGAAATTCGAATCATCGCATACCCATCCTCCAGTGAATGCTCGGGGTTGCTGCCTTATAGCAGCTCTTCGCATGTCCAGTCCTCGTACCTGCGACGAATATGTTAGAACAGGACATACTCGGTAGAGGTAATCAACATACCATCCATCCGGCAGATACCTCCTCACCACCAAAGGTATCTTCTTCTCGCGCAGCTCCTTGATTGCAATTTGCAGCGGATCGGTCTCGCCTTCCACGTCTACGAGTACTGGTGCGTTCATGCTAGGTATCCGTTAGCTCATATCGTTTCTTGTGTGGCCTTTGAAATCCTGCGGGTCGCATTCATCGCCTCAACCGCGGAAATGATGTAGCATACCTGATCTGCAGTGCCCTCGTCCCTAACACTCGCGCTCTCTCATACTTGGTCATGTACGGCGTAGTGGTCCTCTTCTCCGTTGGTATCCTCCTATCCTTAATCCCCTTGACTGTGTTCAATGCCCTGGCCCTCGTTTGCGCTTCCACATCCCCGCTCTCAACAACGTTGTTGGTGTAGTCTGTGCTGTCGAGCTGCCCCTGAGTCTGTCGTTCGGCAGTAGAGGGGTCGTCCACGTCCATGCCCGCTGCAGCTGGGTCGTAGTCCTCGACGAAGTTTTCCTCCTCGATCAGGTTGTCCATGTTGTCCCTACACATCGCACAGTCAGTATCAGGCCTTTGCAATTCCCGTGAGCGAAGGTGGTGACTTGCTCTCCTGCACCGTACTCCTGCCCCATATCATCCTCGCCGCCGCCGTAGTCCGACATGCTGTGCTGTATTCACTGCTGTTGTCGCGCAGAGTTGTGTATATCGAGATGTTGTCGTGGAGATGTATGCGACGCCTTGCTGATATCGGGGGAGGTTGATGACGTCGTGAAGGATGTGGTCGTCCTGTTAGTGAACGAGAAGAGCCTCTGAATATTTGTTCGCTAGCGCCTTCCTCACGCAGGTCCGCTCGGATGCAGCCGAAACCTAATATAGCCAAGCCAAAAGTTCGACCCACATAAACTTTTCGTTCTTGAATGTTTCTGATACCTCGACCTCTTCTGCATCGGCCGCGGTCAAGATGGGCAAGAAGAGAGCCGCGGAAGGTGCGGGAGGACTGTTGGCTAAGAAGGTGCGATACGATGATGGGAGCCCGGCAGCCACGACCAACCCATCTACACCACATTCGCCCGTCTTCACAGATGCAAACGCTTCCATCGCCGACACGACACTCACTTCTCAATCCGCATCACGGCGTCCCAAGAATTACATTTGCACCGACGATGGCTGCGGCAAAGCATTCGATCGGCCTGTACGGCTCGAGGCACACGTGAGAACACATACCAACGAACGTCCATTCGCGTGCGAGGAAGAAGACTGTGACAAGGCCTTCTTTAAGTCGGAGCATCTCAAAGCCCATGTACAGAACAAACACAGCAATTCGGCTGATCACATCTGTGGTTATGTCGTCAGGACCACCGAGGACGGCCAGAAGCAAGAATGCGGCAAAGCGTTCACCACCTCAAGCAGGCTCAAGAGACACATGGCCATGCACGAAAAGCTAGAGGAGTTTCGTTGTACCGAATGCGGTGAGACCTTCCGCAAGATGGACACACTGCAGCGTCATATCAAGAAGGATCATCTCGACGAGCTGCCCTTTGTCTGTACCCATTCGATGACCCAATTCACCGCGGAAGGCGAGGAGATAGAAGAGGAGTGCGGAGAGGCGTTTCCGACGATCAGCAAGCTCAAGTCCCACGAGAACCGTGAGCATACCGGCGACCGCTATTTCTGCGACGTCTGCCACCCACCATGGTCCTCAGCGGCAGCAGAAGGTGATCCCGACGCTACGATGGCTGGCTTCGACCGACCAGGCTTTCGTACTTTCGCCGAACTTCAAGTCCACAACAAGGAAGTGCATCCTCCAATGTGCTCCATCTGTGGCAAGACGTGCGTTTCGAGTCGTGACCTCACAGCCCACATGGACATCGAACACAACACAACTCTTGGTGACCGAAAGCAGAGGTACCCATGCACACATCCTGACTGCGATCGAAGCTTCACCAAGAAAGGCAACCTTTCTGTGCACATCCAGTCGGTCCATGCGAAGCTCAAACCATTCGTATGTGGACAATTCGACTTGCTCGGAGACCAATACTCGCGGGAAAGAGTGCCTGGGTGGACCGGGAACAATGGTTGCGGATCAAGTTTCACTTCGAAGGCGAGCCTCGAAGGACATGTGCGGACTCAACACCTGGATCTGCTACCCTTGCGGAAGCCAGCCCGGGAGAAGAAGGGTACGAGAGGCAAGAAAGCGAAGGCGGAAATGGCAGACTTCGTGGACTCGCCAATGGAGCTCGATCAGCCCGACGAAAGCGGCCCAATGCGCAACGATGCACTATCTCAGCTTACCGGTCATGCTTACGCCGAATACCGACCTATTGCATGTCTTGACTCGAGCTGTACGGTCCGATTCCTGCGCGAATACGACCTCCAGCTGCACATGCGGACGAAGCACGGCTGGGCGGAGCTCGACCACGAGGACCACGCTTTTGCACAAAATGTGAGATTCTGGATTGGTGGTGACAACGGCTATCCTGGTGATGAAGACATGTTCCAGTCGACGGAGATGGGCTATCAGGGTCCTCACGAGCATCGTGCCGGTGACCATGAGCCTTTTGGCGGGCCACCGATGTTTGAGGAGGAGGACATGATGATGGTCGATCCAGCACTTCTATGACCACGAGACGAGGGCATTTCGACAGAGACATTCGATAGAGGTGCTTAGTTGATGGATGTTGTTTCCTGTCCTTGACTGACGGCAGCATAGCACAGCATAGCATAGCATAGCCAAGATACCCAGATGAGCATTGTCCGTACAGAAAAGAACACTTCGACTTGTGGTTTGCAATCTGCACATCCCATTAGCACGTCCATCTGCCGTACCTTCCTAATTCGGATTTCTAAGCACCTCCACAATGTGCCTGACTTTCCTCCCGGTGTTCGGACTCGCGTCAGGGAGCGTTACCGCGGGACGAATTGATACTCCGTCGATGGGTCTGTTTTGTACTTGTACACATGTATATATCAATGCTAAGAACCAGCAAGAATTCTGCTTCCACTCTACTTAATTATACTCGTTTCCGCACGATGTCGTCCCTTCCTTCCCAGATGAAGGCTATAACCATCAATGGTAACACGGCGAAGGTGTCTACTATTCCGGTGCCGAAGGTCAGGCCGACGTAAGTCAATGGGTTCTCCGAGATGATGGCGATGGGCGTGCTGCTACACTTCTCGCTGTGTTCCTGTCCGGCCGAATTCAAGTTTAGAGACGATCGACTAATCCTTCTGCCGCATCAGATATCTCCTGGCCAAAGTCGACTCCATCGCCTTGAACCCAACGGACTGGAAGCATATCTCCAACAAAATCGCCGCACCTGGCGGCATTTCCGGCTGCGACTTCTCGGGCACGGTCGTCGAAGTCGGCTCAGACGTCTCGAAAAACCTCAAGCCTGGCGATCGGATTGCGGCTACCACTCATGGAGCCAACTTTAGCCAACCGGAGGATGGATGTTTCGCGGAGTACGCTGTCGCGAAGGCGGATTTGGTTGTGAAGCTACCGGATGGGTTGAAGATGGAAGCGGCGGCGACCTTCCCGTTGGGTGTGAGTACGGTGGGCCAAGGTTTGTTCCAGCAGGCGTTGGAGATGGAGGTGCCCGAAAAAGGAACGGGTGGGGAGGGGAAGAGTGTTTTGATCTATGTAAGTCATTCTCGTTATTGATCAGGTGTTCTTCTGCATACTGACAGAAGACAGGGCGGGTCGACAGCTACCGGTTCGCTAGGGATCCAATTTGCGAAGCTTGCGGGATATAAGGTCCTCACCACGTGCAGCCCGCACAACAACGACTTCGTCAAGTCTCTCGGCGCGGAAGCCGTATACAACTACAAAGACGCCGACTGCGGCAAGCAGATCCGGAAGGACACGAACGATTCATTGAAGCTGGCATGGGATACGGTCGGCATTGATGGAGCGGGCCAGATCTGCGCTGATGCACTCTCGTCTGACGGCACGGGAGCGAAGTACGGCTTCATTGTCAATGGAGTCGAGTTCCCACGCAAGGATGTTGAAAGCTCGAAGTTGACCTTCATGTACACGATCTTCAACGATGCGTTTATGAAAGGTGGGCGTGACATGGCTGCCTCGAAGGAGGATTTCGACTTTGCGAAGATGTTCTTCGAGCTCACGGAGAAGCTACTTGCGGAGGGGAAGCTGAAGACGCACCCGGAGCAAGTCGGTGGGGGAGGCTTGGAAGGAGCGTTGAAGGGTATGAAGGAGATGCAGGAGGGCAAGGTTAGTGGGAAGAAACTTGTCTACCGGGTTGCGGAAACACCGAAAGATTCGCAGGCCTCGGTGGAGCTTTGAGAAGGGGATGCAGATACCGGGATGGCCACCATCCATCTCGAGGTTGGTGACAGAAGTGATTGAGGGACGTGTTGTCGGACAGTAGCCTTTCCAGTAATCGAATGGTAGAGAAGCTCGACTGCAACCCGTCATCACTACCCGGTAGCCATTGTTTTGAGACCCTCGATGGTATTCCTCCAAGACGGCCGGAGTTAAATGGATTTAATTTACCGGGCCCGTTCGAACCGCGTTGGATCTGCCTGCTGTATGTACTCTAACCTTCAAGCCTCCCAAATTTCATCATCAACAACGCGGCGCAGCCTGAGTATGACCATTCGGGCACCACAATACCATCTTTGCCCTCATTACCCTTGAACGAGGCACGTCAACATGATCGGCGCCACCACAGACCGGGCACTGCAGCTGAAACCAAGACCTTGGCACAAGCGGTAGATAGTGCATTATTATTACCGCTATGGCCTCAGCCACGAGGTTCAGCTGGTGCTGTTGGGTATATCCCACAGTTTGCTGCTCTCGGATCGCGGTAACAATCTTCCCCTGCACACTCACGCAATGCAAGGCGCTCGAGGCATCCTATCCTGCGCTTCTTGCAGGCAGCGAAAGTAAGTACTTCGGCACGTTATACCCCTGACCACGAATTGACTATCAACACAGACTCAAGTGCGACCGCAAAGATCCATGTGGCAACTGTGTCGCGAGAGAAGCAGAATGTGTGTACGCTGCATTACCTCGAGGTCGTTCGGCTGGACGAAGTCGCGAAGTCAACAACGAACTTGGTGCTCGCCTACGACGGCTGGAGCAGCTAGTCAGCAATGTGGTGTCGCCGAGTCCAGCGAACCAGCAGTCGGGCCCTACACTCAGTGTTCCGCAGCAGAGTCTCCGGCAGGGAAGTTTTGGTGAGGAGTCCGTGAACGACTCCTCGGATGCACTCGAATCGTTATACTCTTCGGGATCCGAATCGTCCCGGATCAAGCCTGGCCGAGTCGTCCTGGACAGCAGCGAAATCATCTACGTATCTGGCGACCACTGGACATCTGTCTGTAATGAGGTATGAAATGTTATGAGAGTTCTTGCAGACCATGATGGTGCTGATCGGCGTCTTGGTCGTAGATTGCGGAACTGCGAGAGCATATCGATCAGTCTTCCGAGATCGTCTTTCCTCATGGCATGGAATCGAACCAAAGCAGAGCCCCAATGCTACTAGAAGGGCCTGGAGGCACTTCGGATATCCAAGATATACTCTCTGACCTGCCTCCTCGCAACATCGTGGACAGATTGATCTTTCGCTACTTCAACTCGGCGGAGTATTCGATCGGTAATACAGCTACACATTTCAAGGGCCACTGGAAGTACTAACCGAGCCAACAATCATTCTCCACACACCAACGTTCGACCAGGAGGTGAAAAATGAATATTTTCTCCGTGCCACAAATTAGCTGACAGGTGATTATCCTCCAGTATCAACAATTCTGGCTCGAGCCGCAAGAGTACTCCACGACCTGGGTCGGCCTGCTTTTCTCCATCATGGCGATGGGTGCTTTCATCTATATGAGAGCCGCAGAGCCACTTCCAGGCGAACTTGGGAGACCGGACGAGGTAATGGAGGTCTTCCAAAGACGGTCGACCGAATGTCTCATTATGGCCAACTGCAGCGCTGCACCTGGGCCATATACTATGGAAGCACTGCTGATGAACATTCAAAACGAGTTTATCCGACGCCGGGACGCTCACTTAAGTGTTTGGCTTCTAGCAGGTCTCGCAATTCGATGCGAATGGGATACCATCGTGATCCGGCAATTTACCCGCAGTTCACCATCTTCCAAGGCGAGATGCGGCGGCGGATTTGGGCTTGTATGAACCAGCTCGACTCTCTGACATCCTATCAACTGGGTCTTCCGTCTATGATCCAGGATCCGCAATGTGATACTCAGCTGCCTAGCAACCTATTGGACGAAGATTTTGGGCCTCATAGTGTGCATCTTCCAGCGTCTCGTCCTGAGGTGAGTTGAAAACCTTGTCGTTCCACCGCTATACCTGATCACTGACGTTCTTCCTCGTTCGGGATAGACTGAAGTCACGCCCATTCTCTACACAATCACAAAAACGAGGATTACCACCGTTTTCCGAGCAATCTACAACCGCGTGACTCTCGCTCGTACCGAGTCGTATGAAGGTATCATGGTGCTTCACAAGCGTCTTCTTGCCGCGAGAGAATCCATGTCGCCTCGCATGAAGATGACAAGATTCTCCAGCAGTGTCACAGCCACCCCGTATCTGATGATTCGACGGTACAACCTGGAGCTGCTGTTCCAGAAATCGTTCTGCTTGCTCCACCGTCAGCACATGACTAAATCTTACCAAGATCCCACTTACAACTTCTCGAGGAGGACATGTCTGGAAGCCGCCATGACCATACTCCAATACCAAGCGGATATCCGTCGAGAGCTGCATTCCGGTGATGCGTTTCATCGGAGCAAGTGGCTGGCAACCTCACTGGAGCAGCTCGATTTTCTTATGGCTTCGATAATTATCTGCCTCGGGCTCAGCTCTCAAGCCCGCAGGCAGTCTTCTCAAGCGCATGAAAATGGTGAACATGGCGTTTCGCCATATAACCAGCTCCAGCTGCTTGAAGCCCTGCGCAGCGCCCACGACTTCTTAGATGAGCTGAAGAACATCTCGAAAGACTGCCAGAAGGCGTACAACGTCATCTCGACTATGCTGCAGAAATTCTCATCCGACGGCGGCTCGCAGGCAGATGCACACTCTCCGCCGGTGTACCCTGTGCCTGATATGGATGTTGGTATGGATGTTAGGCCCCACCCTGGACAATGTAGGCACAGAGGCTGTAGGTCGGCGTCATCGCCCGTGACTAACAAATACTCCCAGCAAATGTTGCGGCAAGCTCCACCATATCGACAGACCCGAGCCTTGAGACTGCTCCTACTCAATTCTCTCAACCCGACTTCGCATCGTCAACATGCGAAGGCTTGGACTCTTTCTTCAACATTGCCGATGTGGCAGACTGGGTACGTTACGTTGCTGAAAGCTCGCTCGAACGACATAGACTGACCAGAGCTCGCTCGCCAACAGGACCTGTGGGAAACGTTCGTTCGAGGCCCGAACATCGATGGAGAGGCATAGAGTCTAGAGGAAAAGCATCGTTAGCAACTGATACTCTGCCCATGGAACACCCTCCACTGGCTAATGCATTCTACGATGATTTTATGACCATTCAGATGTCGGCTTCGACATGTTGGCAATATCTGGGTGGAAGCAAGTACAATCTAGCTGGCCCCTCGAATCAAGCTGAGATTCGTTGTCCTGCGCAAAAATAGTCGCTGGGATCGTCAAAGCATCGTATAGAGTCGGTTCTCATGCGATATGTCAAGGACGGCTTGTCTTGATCAAACTACCGCGCCCTCGAGATATGGCTAGTGCCGGGAGTGGGCAACTTCGCTACGCTACGCAGAACATCTCGTCGTATCTTGGCCGGCGATTCAGCTCTCTCAGCCGCATGGCCGCGCACTGTTCCATGGACCACGGCCTTGGCGAGGTTTCATTGACACCATATATCCGTTGTGCATGATGGCTATGCTCTTCAAAGGACAATTGATAGCATTCGACAGCACATATATCAAGTGCGACCATCGCCTCTAATCTGCACTCGACACCAACAACACGTTTGCATTACCACATTCACGACCATCTCAACCAGCATCTCATTGGACGATCGAGCCATCTACAAAGTGATCGATCGAACAGTAATTCGCAGACCAAATCATCAATCGGCAAATCCGACCATCAGCTCGCATTGATCGAACAGCATAACCATCAACCAAAAACCAACCGAATCCAAACGACAACATGAGCAATCGTTCTTGCGACAACAAACGGCCCTCTTTCACCGAGAATGATATTCCGGACCTGACAGGATATGTCACGATCGTTACTGGCGTCGCCATCCGCAATACACGTATCTACATTGCAAGACGGTCCGAACAGCGAGTGAACCAAACCATACGAGATATCCAGCAATCGGTCCCGGGGCAGAGACTGGACCTCCGGTTCCTTGAGCTCGATCTCCACGACCTCAGCTCGGCGAAGGCTACTGCAAAAGCCTTCAGCATGCTGGAGGACCGACTTGATTTATTGATCCACAACGCTGGAGTGGGTAATCCTCCACTTGTGTTGTAATGAAGCTTCGCTTACAACTCCGACTCAGATTATGACCGTCCCATTCGAATTGACCAAAGATGGTTACGAACGACAATGGCAGGTCAAGTACCTGTCCCCCTTCCTTATGACAACTCTTCTCCTACCACTCCTACTATCAGCTGCATCGCGGTCTCAACGCCGGGATAGAGTACGGATGGTTAACGTGGCAAGTGACATGGCCTTCGCGCTCGGCCCAAAGAAGATCGAATGGGAGGGTAAGTTCAATAAGTCTGACGCAGCCCTGAGACGTTTGGTGCTTTCGGTGAAGACACAGACTGATGACAACCTTCATAGACGTTAACATGACTAAGACGAAAGGCATGATTGAGACACAGTGAGTACAAGCTGAACCGGTTGGTCGAATATTGGGCTCACCTACGACGCAGCAAGCGTTACTCGCATCCCAAGCAAGCCGCTATCCGCAGTTCAAAGGAGCTGAACGACCTATATGGCCATCAGGGTGAGTTCATATCAATTTCCAAAGCAGTGGCGGAACGCTGACATCAGATTCTCATGTAGGTATCACTGCCTACTCACTGCATCCTGGCCTCATCAAATTGAATCTCCAAAGTGGTAACAAAACTTTGCTTGGACGGCTTTCTAGTGTGGCAATGAACCTTTCCCGTACCACAGCGCTGGAAGGCTCGTACAATACGCTCTTCTGAGCTACGTCGCAGGAAGCTTTCCAGAACCAGGGCTGCTACTTTGAGCCGGTTGGAAAGCTATCAACGAAGGCAGACACGTGGCTGAACGAGAAGGAGGCTAACAGACGGCTCTGGGAGTACTCACAGTCGGTCGTGAGCAATGTGCACTGACGCTACGATGTGTCTGTACGATAATCGTGGCTGGTGGATCTGGGCTGTGTTTGGTATGGTGTACGGGAGTTACTCGCTGGCTCTGGAGGACTCTTCGATAATGCGACGTATTACTTCTATTTGGTCATTAAAAAGCTGCCCACAATGCGGTGGATATGCTTGCAAGTCATGCGCGTCAGGTAATTTCGTCCAGAGACCGCAATTTGATGTTACAGTGAATTCGTGCCGTTTGTGTTTGGACCTTTGCTTCATAGGCACCGTACAAACCTCGAAATTCGACGCAGTACTAAGCAGACTATGTGGGCCTTGCAATTGCCTCAAGGTCAACGAGGATGTGTGCCGGTCGAAAGATGGCTAATCCTCCCAGTCCCGGCGCGATACACATGTTCTCGTTGAGGTCAATGCGAGGCATAACAAGCTTCATAATCTATCTGTTTATACGTATCTTAAGCGAATGACTGAGGTCAACCCAAGCATTCGATCTTCGTCCAATCATGCCAAACAACACCATGTCTCGTAACATACCAGCCGTTCGCTATGCCACATAATCACCGTCGATTCATCTCTCTTTTCTCCTCTAGAAGACGTTGCAAAACCCAGAAGAACCACCATCAGCAAGATCGTACGGCCAATCTGTAACATCTCCGGTGGTCAAAGGTGGCGAGCTCTGGCATCCACACATGATCTTCATGCTGAACAGGCACTTGTCGAGCTGTACACATAGTCAGTACTCTGTCTCCATCGAAGTATCAGCAGGTACGGTCTTACGTCTTCACCCTCGAAGCGGAACTTGCACGCATTCTCGTTGGTCGAAGAGATAGTGGTCTTAGAGAGGTCGCACACCGGCATGTTGAAGAACAGCGAGTTCTTGAAGCTCAAGTTGTTCGGGTCTTGGTTCGCAATGGTTTCGGAAAAGTCTTGGTTCGAGGGCACGCCGCCGTAACCGTTGGCTTCTTGGTTGCGGACGGCTGTCTGCGTGATGGTCTCGACGTCGAGGTTGAATTCGCCGATGGAGGAGAAGCCTGGCGTGTCGAAGAGAGTCTGTAGTAAGGACATGGTAAGTTAGCGAATGCCATCAGTCTGACGAGTTCTTTCAGATCTGTGCGTACCTGATCAGTCAAGGCACCAGCGCTTAATCCAGCGCGACTCTGCTCATCAACAGTTGGCGGCGTCTGGAGGATATAAGCATTACCCTCCCCATCGCAGAACTTGACGCTAGCAGGGAAGATATTGTCGCCTTCGCAGATGTTCGAGTTGGAGCCCTCGGCGAAATCGGCCTGTGTTGCTTTGACAACGATAGTTCTTGCGTCGTTCCAGAACTGGTTGACCAGGAAAGACCCGATGACGCTCATCAAGTCGTCCTGGAAGAGATCACCAAGATTTGGCGTGGCGGAGGCGAAATCTCCTTCGAAGAGAATGCTTGGAAGCTCTGAAGCGGAGTCGCGGTAGGTCACGTCTGGAACTGCGTCCAAGCGACCTTGCACGAAGTCCCGGAGATTGGCGGAAAGAGCGTCGAAGACGGCACCGACGGATTTGGAGACATCGGCGAAGTTGTTCTGGGTGCTGGTCAGCATTGGAAGTATCGTCAAGGACGGCGAGACTCACGAAATCTGGGTCGAACTCGACGGGGGCAGCTTGCCCAGCGATGACGGGAACACTTGTGCTCATCACACTGAACAGTCTGGCAAACACACCAGCAAAGCCTGGGAGAAGAGCACCATAAGTGCCAATAGCTGTGAGAGCCAAACTGGCCTTTTTGTCGGCAAGCGCTGGTGGCGGCGCGAATTTGTCGACTGGAACGAACTTGTTTGCGATATCAGGCAGGCGGTTGGTAATAGAGGCGCGAATCTGGTTGATCCTAGCGTCGACAGAACGGAAGAAGTTGTTGAAGTTGGCCATTCCGATGAGAACGCCCACGGGCTGTGGAGTAGCATCACAGGCATCGGAAAGTGCACCTGTAATTTCGCACTGCTGGTCGAAGCCACAGGCATAGTTGCCGATGCCTCCTGCGAGCTGCTTCATGGCATCTTGAATACCTGGAGAAGCGAGTAGAAGTATTAGCGAATGACCCAGATGCATCGCGCTTGTCTGTGTCTCGGGAAACCCTTTGTCTCGGGAAACCCTTCCACTCTTCGTTTTGACTTACCGACGCCCTTGAGGAGGAACTCCTGGGATTGCTCCTTCAAGAAGCCGCCAAGATCGCCATCGACCCATCCTTGCTGCGTGAGGCCGACGTTGGCCTTGCAGAAATCGACATTGGCGGTGGGCTCGGCAGGAGCTATCGAAGACGATACTTGCACAATGATGGTCGTTGAGGAGTTCTCTAGTAGCGTCTTCGGCCGCTTTGGTAGTCCAGTAGTAGATGTCGTGACCACGACGACGGGAGGTGGCACGAGGCTGGCCGCCCCCGATGGTTGGACGACACCACTTGCTCCGACGAGGAAGGTGGTGCTGGGCTCTCCATTTACGACTGGTACGGCTGAGGCTGAGCCGGCGGGAACACTCGCAGCAGCCTCCGCGGCCGGGACGCTGGCGGCAGCAGCGCTTGCGCTGCCGGAGGGAACAATCGGAGCTGCTTCAACGGCCGGAGCGCTAACACTGGCAGAGGCGGCGGCCACTGCTGCCACGGCTGGGACACTGACAACAGCGGCGCTCGCAGCTGGGGCGCTCTGCGGGATGGCGAATGAGGCGACCGAGGCGACGAGCGCCAGGAAGGGTAGTTGCTTTGCGAGAGACATGCTTGTTGAAAGTCCGGTAGAGATCGATGGTGTAACAAATTGTGAAGAGACGGATAAGAAACAGTGGAATAAAAAGGAGACAAGGAAAAAAGCTAGGAAATGTTCGTGTAATTGGTTTTCTGGTTGTGTTGATGAGATGATCGAAGGAAATGTTACCGGCCATCCTCCTTACATATATATGCTATCGAGGCTCGAAGGATGGTGTCGCTTGCGTATAGATGTGTTCTTCCGCCGGAGAGTGTGTAAGTCCAGAAATACGACTAGTGAAACATGCCAAGTACTGTTGGTAATGCACACAGGCTAGTAGTAGTAGTAGTAGAAGAAGGCGAAGTTGGTATGCAGCAGAAGAGAAGCACGGACCTGGAAGCAGAAAGAGTGCATTATCCTATATCCGTACACACAACGGCTTCGAACCCTGTCGCCAGAGTATCTTGTGAAGAAGTTGCTGCCGCAAGCTGTAAGGTAGCCAAATCCGGGAGAGACCTGTAGCAGATGCGAGCGGTCGCAGGGCAGAGGGGAAGTCCGTGAGAGCGTCTTGCCTCGAGCGATAAACGTCAAGGCTGCGGGAGCCATTAGGCGCGTAAGGTCCTCCAGCGCAACAATAATGGGTGAAAGTAGCGAGCTGCTTTGGCGCGTAGCGCTTGCTTGCTACCATCTCCACCCTCGGGATGGTGCCCTAGTCCTTCTCCATACCAGCTCCCAGAACAGATGGCAGTTTCGACGCTTGCAAGTGCGAGCAGTACCTTAGTTCGCGAGTATGCCTGCAGTACGTCGTTGCCGCTGTTAGCATGTCGTTCATGGCAGAGAGGCTTCCAAGGGTGAATACCAGAGACACGAGGTTCGGAGTCGAGCTGTGACTGGTCCAATGTATTTCTCCGATGCCTTCTTGGCTGCGCGCCCGAACCGCCAACGGACGTTTATAGCATACAACAGCATCGTAGTAGTCCTTCTTCGCTATCGCATTGCAATTCGATGGTACTTGCCATTCTATCTCGCTGTGTTGTTGACTTCTTTGGCCGAAGAGGAGCGGGTTTGTCCTCACTCCGGTTCTGCTCTTCTTTCCTTTGCTGACGTGCTGACGTGCTGACAGTCCCGGGAGGATCCGTCGCGGCAAAATTGACTTCACTTCCATCTGCCCCAAGTCGGCATTCACTGGTCTGGGCCTTCACGTGAATCTCGCCGGATATGCGTACGGTGGACAGCGCGACGCCGACTACAGATCCCCCGGGTAGGGGAAGATTCGGTTTCACAGCAAAACGTGGCCTCCGGCTAAATCTCGCGAAGTCACATCAAAGCAAGCCGTAGGCAGTCGAGCGATGACTCAGGCTAGGGCACCTCTGCGCGAGCGGAATACCACGTCCTCTTCACCAACCACGCACCACACGGAGAATGGAACTCGATATGCGGGAGCACCCCAAGGATGGGCTGCCTGTAGATGATGATCGATACAACACTCATCACCATCCCCAAGCGGATATCATGGCCGCGTTAGGTGCTCATGCCGGCGATCTCACTCACGCAGACCCGCCTCGCCATCTCTACGCGTATGCACCTTTCGCTTCTGCGATTACCGAGTCTCAGAAGATACATGCGTCCAAATGCCACACCTTGACATTACCGACCTTTTCCCTGCACGAGCTCGATGTCCAATTCATGCGCTCATACAAAAATCGAAAAGTCGGTGTTGACGAGATCCTCGACGACATGACTTCGGCAACCAAGAGCTGCTGTGGCGTCATCTTCGACAGCACGGTCGTGCCGCAGAGGTACTTTGTTCGACTGCCAGATGCATCACCAAAGGACTCGCCTCACTGGGGGCTAGTCACGACCGTAGAAGAACTTCTTGCGCTTCTCTGCACCTCAATGCGCCCCAGAAATCAAATCAGCGATCAGCTTGCGCTCGGCCAAGGTCTGACCGTCTTTCTACGACCTTGGGATGATGGAATTGTGGAGGGCGTGGAGTTTCGAGTCTTCGTGCCTCCTCCGCTGACGAACGATCGTGGCTTCAAGGTGGCAGCGATAAGTCAGTATGTCTGGCACAAGCCTTTGTCAGTACAAGATTCCGAAAGGGTCAAGGAGATTGCGGAGATTGCCGCCAAGGACGCTCCAACACTCCTTGATGTTATTGTGACAGCGGCAGTAGCCGGAGATACGATCCATGGCTTCACGGCTTCACGGCTTCACTATGGACATCGTGATCAGGGAGGGCTCGAAGGAAGCGCAGCTGGTCGAGATCAATCCCTTCGGCGCTATGAGCCCTTGCGGAAGCTGTCTGTTTCACTGGATTTCCGACGCGAATAGGCTTTACGGCGTGCGCATCAGTGCGGATGCCAAAGGGCTAGCACAAGTTGCAGACGGTGCATGACACACAGTCTAAGAGGTAGGATGTTCTACAAAGGTAGGCGACCCCTTGTGATACTGCTTACGCTTTACTCAACTCTGCGCAACGGGTTTGTCTTGGTCATACGTGCTTAGCATCATATCGTGTCGTAATCTCCTTCCCTTTCCATTCTACGAACTTCAGCCATCTCCTGCACAAGATCGCCGTCAAGCTCAGGTATCTCAATCCGTACGACGAGGGGGTGACACCAGCTTGACGACAGATCGAAGTACTACAATAACAAAAATTCAGCTCACCATCGACCTTGTAGACTGCTTGCACTCTGATCGGGACTCACCTTGTTATCGCCCTGAGGCATCTTGTCCTTGATCAAACGCAGCTACTTTCTGAGCTCGACTTTGAACCCCTTCCTGATGTACCGTGCCAGCTCTGGGCCAATACCCTCCGGCGTCTTCCACCCGTATGCGTCACCAGGGAAGTGGTCGTGCGGCGCATACAAGCGTGAATTGGCCGTGCAGCTCGACACTTTGAGCACTTTGAAGAAGATGTCGCAGAGCTTGCAGCAAGGCTCTAATATGGCAGATTCTTGCTTGTTGAGTGCGCGTTCTCCTCCGGCAGCCTCCAACAACCGGCCGATCATCCCGGCGCTTGGATGAAGAGTGGCGCTTTCAGCCGCGGTCGTTGCGAAAGCACCACACAGGAAAAGCAAGATCGGCTTCAGTGGCTGCAGGTCGGGGGTTTTGTTGAGGAAGACATCCAGCTTCCTTTCGGCTTCATGCTCCGATTTACTCTCGTTCTTGGGAGCCTTGCCCTTGGCTGCGGTCTCCTCGATTCCTGGGTTCCTGGTGGCAGATTCTGCAGTTTTGGGATCCTCGTTTGATGGGGCTCCGGTTCCTAGATCTTCAATTGCCAAGTCTCCGATTGCTAGGTCCGCGTTTCTTTCGTCATCCATGGCTGCCTCTTGACTGCTGCATGCTCGGCACCGCGCTCAGGCGCAGACATCGTTTCATCTGCTGCTTGTGGAGGTCGCAGATCAGGTGCGTACTATGATTTTTCTCGAGGAGGCTCAGACATCTGCTTACCTTCTAAGTTTGCTGGCCAATGACTCAAACGTGCGTCATCCGGATTGGTGCATGTGATCTCGCACTAGTGCGGCATCATTCATCCTCTCTTGCGGCTACATCTTGTTCTGCGAACAGCAATGAGGACAAACAGTCCGGGTCACTGCTCGCGTCTCCACCTTGCTGGTATCCAATAGCCATTTGCGGAGTATTCGTTCGACGAATTCGGATCTCCATACCCTAACTTCTACCATACCTGCGTTCTACTTTTCGAAAGCCACTTTTGGCATACCAGTCTGCGAGAAAGGTTGCAAGCTCAAATCTGAAATGAGCTACTTTCACATCTCTGTGGTACGCGGATGAATCGACCGATCGATCGGAGAACGGTTTACTCCGTATGGCTCAGCACCGTTTACGAACGACTGCTCGCTGGTCAAGCCGTCACCATGGTCCACGAAAACGTGGACCATGTACTGGCTTACAGGATAAGGCTAATGCTCTGCCGCATAGAGTGTCAGAATCGCAGATCCCATGCTTTATCTAAAGATGGTATCCCTATTGTTGTAAAATTATCTCTCCGCGGCGACGCCAAGCGTCCTAGTCCGCCGAGCTGTTGGGTTGTTCGGTTATCTCGTAGCAATCGGGCCGACAACGGGCGTCCGGGGATGTGGGGATAGGCCTCCGCTAGTTCCAAACCCACTTTAGCCTTTCATCCCTTGTTCGCACCTCATCGTGTTCATCTTCTCGCCATCACGATAGACTGCGCAGGTAGCTGCTCCAAATGGCAGAGTACAAAACCGACTGGTAACAACCGGTACTGTAGGAATTAAGGATATCGATTACTGGTCGACCTCCTCCCTTAACATACCCTGTTGACTGAGCTAACGAGTATCCAACCAACCCAACCCCAGAATTGACATTGAGTTTATGCGTACTACATGGGCTTGCAGCGGCGGGGAACACAGTGGCGCTGGTCGAGCCGCCCTGCGCACGCGATAAGTTCAACGTTCCTTCAAGCTATCTTCCCCTTCCGTTTCCTGAACATTCAGCCTTCGTTCGCTGCGATTCATCACATAAGGGAGGCACCCATGGAGAAGTCACTCAACACATCGAGCGAAGCGACTGAGATTGCTCTCCATGGCGAAGCTATCGTGACGGACAAAGTCGGCACTGACGCCGACCGCCACGACATGTTCCGTATGGGAAAAGTGCAGCAGATGCAGCGCATCTTCAACCTCTTTCCCATGGTTTCCTTCAGCATCATCCTCATGGCTTCCTGGGAGATTGCTCTCGGTGCCTCGGTCATCTCGATATTCAACGGTGGAGTCGCAGGCACACTTTACATGTACATCGTCTGCTGGGGAGGCTTCCTCGCCGTGTACAGCAGCATGGCGGAGATGGGGAGTATGGCGCCGACTTCAGGAGGCCAGGTCAGTACTGATGGGTAGAGGGAGACCCGTTAACAGATGTCTTGAGATTGGCCGGGTTCAAGACATTGCTAACTTATTGACCTTTCTGTCCTGTAGTATCATTGGGTATGGCCTTCTTAAAAAGGCTCGGCTGCCGGCGACACTGATGATGAGCAGGTGTCCGAATTCGCACCACCTCGGTATCAGAAAATCCTCAGTTACTTTGTTGGTTGGTAAGTCCGAACAATCGCATGCGAGGTCGCGCGCCTCCTTGGATACTCTCCTGCTGTCGCCTTCCTAAGCCAACGGCGTACGCAATGGCCAAAGCTGATCATACTCGGCTTTTGCAGGCTCAGTACCTTGGGATGGCAGATCGCAGTAATCTCGACCGCTTTCCAAGCCGGTGTGCAGATACAGGGTCTCCTCGTCCTCAACTATCCCGACTACATCTTCGAGCGATGGCATGGTACTCTGCTTGTCATTGCTGTAGTCTCCTTCGGATGCCTGTTCAACATCTTCCTGGCCAAACAGTTGCCTTTCATGGAAGTCCTGTTCCTGATATTCCATATATGCGGCTTCTTCTGCATACTGGTACCGCTCCTTGTGCTCGGCAAGAAGTCCTCATCGAAGGAGGTCTGGACTGTCTTCTTCGATGGCGGTTGGAACAATCAAGGTTTCTCCACCTTGGTCGGGATTCTTGCCGGGGTGAGGGCAAATAGAAGCAGAACCGCCTCTCCCAAAGCACCAGCGAAGTGTCTGACAATGTCTAGGTGATCCCACTCCTCGGAGCAGACGCCGCAGGTCAGTTACAGTGTATCAAAGAAGTGTTGAAATACGGCTGATATGTACAAGCCCATATGGCGGAGGAACTACAAGATGCGGCATACACGCTGCCACGTGCAATGATGTACTCAACGATCGCTAATGGAGGCATGGGTCTTGTCATGATGATTGCGTACTGCTACGTAATAGGTGATTTCTTGACTGGTACGTGTAGGGTAAGATGCGACCATCTTGTCCAATTCGCTGACGTGTCTAGTTTACTCCACTCCCACTGGCTTCGGATATATCAAAGTGTTTTACAACGTCACCGGAAGTCACGCAGGCGCCAGTGCGATGTGCTCGGCGGTGATCATCGTCATCGTATTTTGCTCCACGACCATGCTTGCAACTACCTCACGGCAGCTATTTGCTTTCGCTCGCGACCGCGGTGTTCCATTCTCGAGCTGGTTTGCACACGTTTGTTCGCCGTGTTGATCCCAGAGAGCTACGCTGACTGAGGTACAGGTCAACCCTCGCTTCCAACTACCGATAAACTCGATCATCTTCTCGTTCTTCTTCTCGGCCTTGCTCTCGTTGATCAACATAGGCAGCACCGTTGCTTTCAACATTATCAACAGCGTCGGCACGGTTGCACTCATGATCTCGTACATGATCTGCATCTCATGCCTACTCTGGCGCAAGCTGACACACCAACCGCTTCTACCCTCGAAATATCCTCCGGGTCGAGGAATGATCGGGATCGCCATCAACGTCTTCGCGCTCTGTTTCTTGCCTGTTGTGTTCATCTTCAGCTTCTTCCCGCCATATCCGGAACCAGCATTAACACTGCCGTGGATGAACTTTGCCTGCGTGATCTTCGGAGCCGTGGTAATCTTCAGCGCGGTGTGGTATGTGGTCAAGGCTAGGTTTGTCTATGATGGCCCAGTGGCATATGTCAAGAAGCTGGAGTGAGTCCAAGGGCTGAGCTTGACGCGGGCTGGCGATGCCTTGCATTGGTCGCGGGACGTGTCTACAGATCGCCAGGCACTGCCACGGCTGTTGACCTTTCTCGAATTGGAGCAATGTTCGACGACTGCTCTACTTCTGCTCTTCAGTCCATTCGCTGGCAGACAACGCCCTAAGCTGTGGTTGCAGGCCAATTCCAGTAAGCCCATCGCAAGCAACTACACTTCCAGTCGTCAAGCATGCACCCTACTCTTTGTAAAGTGGAACAAGATGAATTTGATCACTGCTGGGGACTGGAGGAACAACAGGGTTTCCGCTAGAGGCGCAACTCCTGCTGGAAACAGTCTCGCTATCGTCTGACCGACGAAACCGATAGCGAATACTTCCCATTCTTGCCACACTTTTGGTTCGACCTCAAATGCTGCCGCCATGTTTACACAACAGTCTTCCCTGGCTAACGTGACGTATTGTTAGGGCTTCTTTCTGGTCAAAGTGTCAAGCTCCAGCTAATGTCTTGGGGCTGAGTATGGCTCTCGTGGATCATAAGGAGACTGAGTAAGCTGCAGTTTCGTTTCTCCAAAGCTTGCTTTCACTATCACTGCTTCGCCGATATTTTCCAAACACACAAAGCATTCATATATCAACGCCGAGACACCTAGGCAATAGCAGCAGCCATGGCATCGGACACTTGGACCCTCGCCCTTGTCACAGTCATCTACTACATTCCTTGCACTTTCGGAATACTCTACTGCCTTTGGAGACATCGCCAGGTGGAGATACTGGGTTGGCTCTTTCTCTTTGGCTTCATTTCTCTCCAGGTAATCGGCTCCAGCATGACACTATCGGTTGGTCAGAACGGCACACCATCATCCACCGCGATCATCATAACCAGTGTCGGGCTGTCGTCACCCATGCTCGGCACCGCAGGAATTGTGCACGAATTGGCGAAACTCGGCTGGTTGGTGACTAGGAATCGCTCGAAGAAGGTCGCCTGGGTCTTGGTATTGGTCTACCACATGGGCGTTGCGGGCGCCATAGCAATTTATGCGGTCGGAACTTCGAACTCCTGCGACCCAGCAACCGCGGAAAAGGGAAAGAGCCTGGCAAAGGCTGGAGTGATCTTGCTACTGACACTATGAACTGCACTTCTGGCTATCTTTGCTGTGGTTTCCGTCAAGATGGGTGCAAAGGCATCCAGAGCCTTGTTCTGGGCCGTCGTCATCTCGAGATTCTCGATCCTCCTGATTTCAATTCGGATTCTCTACCAGTGCGTGGCAACTTTCAGCAGCAACCCAGTCTTCAACCCAGTCACAGGCAGTATAGCGCTCAGAGCGGTGTTCCAATTTCTTACTGGAGCGCTGGCACTGCTCGTTCTGATCATTGGCGGTGTCATGTCCGGCAGCGTGGCTTCTTCTCAAAAGTCGGAATATCAGAGCGCCAGTAATAACATGCCTCTCCATGGCATCCCCATCACTGCAAGAGGCGAGACTGATGGATGGCAGACAACTCGAGGCGGAATGACGAGCGGTAGCAGAGTGTGACTTGTTGTTCAGATTCTCGACCAGCCGAGTGATTGAAGTGGGTGTCTGGAGGCTTCACACTCATAGTGTCTACGGTAGCCACGTAGCGATAGTAGGATATAGCCATGGGCAAGCATGACAGAGCAGGCCCTTCAACATGTAATACGGCACTCCCCACTCCACTTTCGTCCCTTTGCTGGTCGGAACCACGCTCACGTTCTTCAGATCCCAGCGATCATCATCTGCTTCGGCCACGTCAACCATCCCGCCCGCTAGATCGATGAAGCTGAGGAACGTCTCCTGTCTCTCGGTATTCAGCTCGTGGCCGTGGGCTACGTCCTGCACCAACCCGCCAGGCTTGATGTACACTTGCTTGATATCGTCTCTCTTGCGGAGAAACTGCTCAGCCAGCTTTAGGTCGGAGTAGATGTACGACCCGGCAGTGTCGAGAAGCCAGTAGAACACAGCAGGCAGATCGCTCATCAGATAGGCTTCAGTGGCAGCTGAGCTGAGGATGATGAGCTGTGCGAGCCGTGCTTGCGAATCACGTTTGCGGAGCTCATCTATAGCTTTGACAACACTCTTCGCTTGCTGTCTCGCCACATCGCACTTCGGATCGTTCGAGGTTGCGCCAGCACACATGAAGACCGATCTTGTGTCAGATATGCAGTCGGCCAAGACCTCAGTGTCGTCCAGGTTTCCTTGGAAGGCACGAACGTTGGGTGATTTCTCCCACTCGGGATGGAGAGTGAAAAGCTTCTTGGTGGATCTGGCGTAGGCGTGAACATTCCTTTCTGGAGACTGTAAGAGGACGTCGATGACACTGCCGCCAACCGTGCCCGTCGAACCGATGACTGCGTAGCTTGCCATTGTTCTGTTCTGAGTTGTTTGGTGAGAGCAGTTTTGCTACTTCGTTCGCCGGATAGCTGATAAGTGGAGGTTTTGATGTGAATTCGAGCACAGCGTTTCGGTTTTGTGCATGCACTTTACCACCTGGTCAATCAAGGAATGCCGTTGAGATTGTGAACGCCAAGCCTCATGTATGACGATATAGTTGGGACTTCAAAACACCCGAATGTCCCGTTTGCAACTCCTTGCCGGATTCGTCGAGCTCAATTGCACAGATTGCACCATTGAGCATCACACGTGCGTTCAGCGATCTGGGCTCGGGGCTGCATGACATCCGAGCAGCAAAGAGGTGAGGCTCTTGTCAAAACAAGTGGCACAGTCGTGAGAACGACTTTGGTGAAACAAACTCAACACCACAACATTGCAACTTCCCAGGGGAACTCAATCCAATGAATACACTACAAGTCTTTGTGCCTTTGCTACAAGGCAGTATAATCCTGGCTCTCACATTCACTGCAGGTCAGTATCGATCTACGGCGGGAACACTACATGTATGTTTATATGCTGATCCCAACCAGGTCTTGCGTCATGTCTCTCACTCTGGGCCATACCAATCATCCTTCGCCCGGATACGACCTCGCGGAGCATGATCGCACAGTTCGACGAAACTGTCTCGCGGGGCTTTGCGTTTCTCCAACCTCTCAGTCGCTTCATGATGGCCTCGCTTGTCTTCCTTGCTGCCGTCACAGCGCAACTACCCAACGAGGAAGAAGCCTCGAGGTGGAAGTACTACCTCGCTGGTAGCGTAGTGCTGATATAAGCTGCATGGTACGAGATTGTCTTCATCTTTCCGATCAACGACAAGATTAAGGCTCAAGGCGAGGGGCTCAAAGAGGTCGGCAAGGAAGACTTGCCGAAGGGTGAGCATGAAAAACTGGAGAACCTGTTGAGGAAATGGCAGACCTTGTATGTTCTCCTAATGTTCACCACCTCGAACTCTTGAGATGTTTGCTGACCTGTTCTCTGCATCGGAATAGGCAGTGGGGAAGAGTCGTCATTCCATTTATGAGCGCAGTGATTGTACTGACAGCTCGCTTCTGATCACGCGCTGGTGTTGCGCTATGCCTGAAACTTCGTTATAAGGGCAAAGAACCCTCTTCTTTCCAAGGCGCGAGGCCTCAAATCAGCATGGATACAGCTACTCGACCTGTTCATAACAGATCGTGACCGGATATGGCGTCGAGATCCCATCGTCTCTTCAGACCCTGGAGATGCTCAAATCTTTCCTGATATCGATACTGGTATTGCACGGGGCGACTCAGGCCGACGAACACTAGTGGTGAAATCGACATAATCTCTTTGGTCTTGGTCCTTCCTCGTGACAGCGATGGTCTTCTCAAGATACTGCTGCACCAGCACCTGGTTCTTCGCCTCAGTGCACCAAGTCATGTTGTTCGCCCAGAGCCGGATATGGTGCAAACCATTGGCAGAAGCAGACTCGGCGGCTATCGGAGGCTGCGACTCCCACTGGATGCCGAAGTAGGCTCATTCCACCGGACTTGCACACGAAATGAATCTGATTGGTAGTGCCCTATCTCACCTACAGCGAGTCTAGCCTTGGTATAGAAGCCAATTCGGCCACGCGTACAATGTGTCTACAGTCCTATTCGGACTCTAGCAGAATGATGGCACCAGGTGCGTGGTGGTTGACATTACTCTACCTTGATATGCGTTACTTCAACTCGGGGGATTGCACAGTAATGACCCGAGCGTGTGGCGAAAAGTTGGGTCGTTTCGCTCGGTCTCGAGATACAGGAAGGCCGGCATGTCTTTGTGACATAGTAAGAGGTCAAGAACCTCGAGCCCGCCCCAAACGTGCATTCCCATTGCACGCGCTTGGGGCCATACATCCTTTGGGAGCGAGTCAGTCGAGTGGTCACGTTCTTTTGCTCTCTCGCGTGGAAGAGCTCGGGAGAAAGAGTATCGATTAAGGTCTCGGAGGTAGAGAGAAGAAGATGAAGGTCTCGGTGTAACCTATCTTTCGTCGTCTTTGCGTAGCCCGCGCGTTCTTGGGATCGGGGCAAGTGGCTTCCGAAGATCACCACCACCACCTCTTCCTTTCAATCGCAATGACAAAATGCACATCACTTGTACGCACACCGTTCAAGGATGAGGTCGGCTACACATGTAAAGTGGACCGATACTACAACACAGCGCCGAGGAGGCGTCGTGAATTATTCAACGCAGTGCTGCCCCTTCTGCTGATGTGAATCCGTTCCGAACCACTGGAAGCGCCAGAACGTGCTGGACAGCATGGTTCCTCGGGATTACACCTCGAATATATGCTGAGATGATCAGTTTGCGAGCTATCAGCGTATAACTCCGGGACGCATAGATAAGTTGAAACCGTTCGGTTGTCTTCCTCCGACCCCGCTTCGTCAACAATCGAGTCTCCTATTTCATACTTGTCCCATCAGATCCCGGCATTTTTATGGGCTTACGACAGCGTGATAGCGTAGACAGATATATGACCATGTCTCGGATCCAGGAGATCTTACAGCCAGCATTCGAGACCATCAAACACCGCCTCGACAACGATCCAGAGTTCAGGGCATCCGCATTGGGAGTCAGCTGTGCTTTCAGCATCTCATCTTCGGAAAATGCTGACGCTGTAGTAGTGGTGTCCGTCAATGACGGGCAGGTCACCTTGGGAGTTGGTCCCACAAGCTCAGGCAGTTTTGGACTTCAAGCACGAAACCAGGACTGGGATCAATTCTTTGCTGAGAAGCTAGTACGTCCTTATCAGAGTTACTGGGGTATCTTGTACGTTGTGTACCACTGGGGTCGCTGCCACTTTCACCACACAGCTAACGTTTGATTTCTCGGAATGTAGGAGAGTTCTTGGCCACAACGAAGGCATAGCAGTCATTGGAGACAAGCAGTCGTTTGGCCGTCATGCAAGGATATGGAGGATCCTTCTGGACCGTTCCCGAGGATGCTTGAGCGAAGACGACCGCGTGACTGCTGGGCAAGAGTTACCGGCTGATGAAGCAACTCAAGACGATGCTGTGACTGGCAAGTACACCTGGATCGATCATTCAGAGTATGGGAAGGTCAAAATCTTCTACGAGTTCGCCGGATCTGGGGAGCAAACGGTGCTGTTCCTCCACACAGCAGGCTCAGACTCAAGACAGTACCACTCACTTATGAACCATGAAAAACTGCAGGAGCGATGTCAGATGTACGCCTTTGACTTGCCAGCTCACGGTAGGTCCACCCTCGGAACGAAGCAGATGCCGCAGGGCTACGCTCTCACGGAGGACTCCTATCTCGAATCAATCTCGAAAGTCGTGAAGAAGCTGGGGCTTCGCAAGACAGTGGTCTGTGGCGCCTCTATGGCTGGCCATGTTTGTCTGGCAGCTGCTATCAGAGCCCGAGAACTTAATATCCACGGAGCGATACCTTGCGAGGGGTGTGAGCACCTTGCTTTCAGCCAGCCGATATACGAGATCGGAGGTTCCGACGTCTCGCTGCTTGACCCAGAACGAGTATGCGGAATGTGTGCTCCGACTTCTCCAGAATACTACAAGCGTCAGATATGGTGGCAGTACAGCTCGCAGGGCTATGGCATCTTCTCTGGCGACCTCAAATTCTACTTCCGTGGTTGGGACGGCCGCGGACGCGTGGAGACTATTGACACCAAGGTCTGTCCAGTCTATATGCTCACTGGAGAATATGACTACAGCTGCACCGTGGAGGCGAGCAAAACTACTGCAGGCAAGATACCTGGAGCTGTTTTCGAGGCAATGGAAGGCCTGGGCCATTTCCCTTTGACCGAAGTGCGTTGTCTTCCAGTCTTGACGGCGCGGTGTGCTAACACATAACCTAGAACCCGAAAGCTGTGCTACCGTACCTCTTTCGAGCGCTCGACCATATTCAGAAGCAACAGCAATCTGGATAATTGTGCCATGTCGTCGGTGGTCTTCACCTATACCCGCGCTGCGGCAGTGTGCCGGGTAAAGCCGCTTCGGGGGGCTAAATGCTCCGATGTTTCAGCGCCCTGTCTTAAGCCTGTCCTTCCAGTACGGAGGACCGGCTTGTCTTGCGAAAGGTGGCTCTGGGGTGTGACTACTTTTCATCCTGTTTTGATACTACTTTTCGCAGCCAAAAACTGCCGCCGCCAAGCTTTAGGCGCTTGAAGGCTAGGTTCTTTGGGACTAGTGCCCGTCTTTGTCTTCCCTAATGTGCTTGTGGCCAGTATCAATACCCATCACGGTCGACGCTATACAGGAGAAGCTATTGAGGTTGGAGATTGCCAAGGTCAAAGAAGATCTCACAAAAGGTGGATAATGAATTAGGAGAATATGGAACAATCGCAGCAGATAGAATCATATCTCGGACTTCATATGATGCTCGCAAGAAAGCAGAAAAGACTTACCGTATCTCGAGTTAATGCACTTACCTCCAGCAAACGACCAAGAAACTATCGTTTTCTGGCCTTCTTCTTGGGGAGAGGAGGAAGCTGAGCAATGTTCGCGCGCCGTGCTGCTTCTGTCTCGCGGTTTCTGCTCTCTCGTCCGCTGTCGGATTCCTCGGTGACATAGTAGTTCATGAAACGGTCAGCATATCCTCGGAAGTCCTTACTGTCGCTGCCAGATGGGCCTACTGGTTGTGACTCATTGGCTTGAGTTCGAGATCTAGCAGGCGAAGCTTCTCTGGATACCATCTCTGTTGAAACGCTGCGTCGAGTCCTCTTCCAGGAACGTGTACCGATCACAGGAGCTCCTTCGTCAGCCGGCGGTGCTGATGATGGAGGGCGCGCGCTGGGTTCTCTGGAAGATTGTGAGGGAGCATTTGGAGCAGTCTCACGTGCGTGGACCACCGGCGATACACTGCGTGTGAGGATATGGGCATTCGCGAAAGCAGGTGTGGATGGAGACACACTCCGCGCAACGTTCTGCTCTATCGACGGGTGTACACCCGGAACACGCAGTTCTGAATCTGAAGTTGGTGACGTACGATGCGCCACCACTATCTCCGACCCATCATCTTGCTCTGGCTCGTCCTCGGAGTCGGATTGCGATTCTAGAGATCGCCCTCGGATCCTGGGCTCTAAAGACAGATCAGATTCCGAGGATGTTGGTAATCTATGGCGAGGTCGGCGTACCTTGCGAAGCAGGGAATCCGGCTCACTGTAGGATACTTCGGGTCCATTGTCACTGTCGTCGAATCTTTGGGCCTGTGCATCGACGTCTTGACCACTCTCCGAATCGTCGTCCGATTCGCGAATATTCTGACTGCTTTCCACAGCATCGTCCGATTGACCCACGCCCTCGGGATCAGTCCGCCTCGCCATGCGTCCGGCATCGGCTTCAACAGTAACTTTGAGGCGACCAGAAGGACCAGATCCATGGACCTTCTGTATGTGACGGTTCAACAAGTCTCTACGCGAGAAGCCGTTGCCTTTGGTGCCTCGTACGCATCCAGCCCGCGAACATAGTAATTCCAGAGAGGGAGCGTGGCTCTTCGTGTGTCTATAGGCGTTTCCTACGTTTTTGTATACAGTTGTGTTCGAGCAGCCCTGCCACGCGCATACATAACCACCTTCGGTTTCACGAGGCGGAGGTAGTCCAAGGGCTGAGAAATGGAGGTCGCGCACTACGACCTCATCCGGGGAAGTGCCGGAATGCTTTTCCCTCACGTGCCTTTGCAAGTTGTCAAATCTCGTGAAAGATCTGTCGCAGCCCGGCTCTGTACAGCTGAAGCCTTTAAGGTTTTCCGCCGTGTTACGCGCAAAGTTCTCTCGCTCACGTAGCTGTACCACAGATCTGGCTGCTGCGTTCGGACCGTCGATATCGCGGTATCCTTGGAGCAGTGCGCCAACCTCTTGACTGCTGTCCTCATCCTCGTCCGATCGATCCCTCTCCAGGCCGCTCTCCACGGTCTCTTCTGTAAGATGGCTATCAGAGTCGTGTACAGCGGAGGAATTGCCATGGTGCTTCTCTGAATGGACTTTTAGACCGTCGCGGGTCTTGTAGGTCTTCTTGCAGAACGGCACTTTACACTTGAACTCCGGACGGCCTGCTGGATCATGCAGTTTTGTATGCCTCGTAAGTTTGGCTTTGTCAGAAAATGTCTTGTTGCATGTCTCGCACTGAATGAGCTCCGGATTCTCCGTGTGATTGTTTCGTACATGGGTCTCCAGATGGACTTTCACGGAGTAAGACTTTGTGCAGTCTGGCGCTTGACAAGCGAAGCGCCTACTAGTGTCTCGCTCATGCATGTTTTGTACGTGTTGGTCTAGGAGCCCTTGGCTGACGAAGCCGTTGCCCGCTAGACCTCGTGAACATCCTTGATACAAGCATAGTACGTGTTTTCTTGGGTCGTGTTTGAGTCTGTGTTTCAGGGCGTATTTCCTTTCCTTAAACACGGTGCTGTTCGAGCACCCTTGCACCGCGCATTCCCACCCGCCCTCAGTCTCACGCGGAAGAGCTGGCTCGGAACCCTGGTCGTCGTTGTCCGCGTCACTCCATATAGATCCGGCGTCGTCCTCAACAGTAATGTTCTGTTCTTCGACATCCTCGGGGTGCCGAGGGTTGCGACTTGCGGCCGGTTGTCTTGCTTTCGACGGGCCAGCGGCCGCTGCTTCACGCAAAGCAGGCTATAGAACAGAAGGGTAAAAGGGTTAGCAAGTGTCTCGGACATTTGGAAGAGCGTATATCTCGGAGAACCCTTTTACCCATTGATGCTTACCTGTCGGTCTTGAGAGGTGCTCTCTCTGGTGCTGTCGTCGAAAGTATTGGCCGAAGCTTTGTTCCTCGAGGTTACACTACCACTTGAGACTAAGGGTCTTGCGTCCGTAGGTTCTGACTGCGAGAGCTCTGAATCCGAGAACTCTGACTCCGGGAGTTCTGAGAGTTCTGACTCAGAGAGTTCTGGATCCATGGGCTCGTCCGCTCCAGATGTATCCGTTGGCGGCTCGTTATAGCGGCAAGGTCTGCTACGCGTGGCTTGTGGTACTGCATTTTTCGAAGATATGTTCAACGCTGTAGCATTTAGAGACCCAGCAGTGGCTGCACTGCGTCCTGCATGCATTACTCTCTTGTGCTTCACTAGACGATGTGCCTCCTTAAACACTTTAGGGCAGCCTGGCATGTCGCAAGGAAAGCGATGGTCAGGGTCATGCTCTCTTCGGACATGTGCCCAGGCGTTGCCCTTGGTCGTTTTAGTTTCTGAACAGCCCTCGACAGCGCATTGCCATCTGCCATCTCCGATGTGGCGAGGTGATGGCAAGCCTTGTATGTCGTGCTCGGCTTGCATATGCCGCTCAATGTCCCTTTTTTGCTTATAGGTTTGAAGGTTTCGGCATCCGGGCACCGAGCATTGGAATCCTACACCCACACGACGTGGTGGAGGCGCTGATGGAGGCGCTGCGACTGTTGTTGCAACATTGTCAGTATCACCGTCCTGAAATGGCGATTCATTCTCGTCTGCATTGCTTGAACCAACTGTTATTGAGCGACGCATGTTCTCTGGAGCGGGCGACGCCGACGTAGATGGGCGAGCTACAGCAGCTTTACTTGATGCTGGTCGCTTATGGAAGGACCGGGTTCGAGTATCCGCCGTGTTGGTGACCGAGTCGCCTTCGATAGTGTTAGCACGGTCGTCGCCTCTGGGTTGCAGACTACGACTTGAAGCCGAAGAGGTCGTGGAGCCCAAAGATGCGGACGCTGGGTCCTTGTTGGATTTTGGCTGCTTTCGGCGAGATGATGCGCCTCCCATGGTTCGAGGTTGTCCCTTGGAAGACATCCTTGACGTCGCAACGTTGGAGTTGGTAAATGATCGCTGCCGGAGTGTGTTCTGGTTGTGGTATCTGATGTTGTTCAAGTAGTTATCAAGTGTATCTGTGGGGGAGAACTACAAGTGTGGAAGTGAGCGAACAAGCCTCCTTAGCAGGCGAAGACTCGTTCATATACGCCGTATCAGATCGATGAGCACGGCTGTGACTCGATGACTGGTCGATGATTGTATCAGAACTCATAAAGTAGCAAACATACATTATCAAGTGCCGGCCAGAGATTGCACATGATACTGTACTCACAATCTTCTCACACGCACCGCCATGGCGAGGTCTGCCAGCTGACGGCAGCAAGTCTGGATCCTTGCCAACAGCTAGCCTTCAGACTGCTCTGTGCTTGCTGTCCTGATGATCGAGCTACACTGCCTCGACACATGCATCCGAATGCAGTGATAACAGTGAGTTGTGCGACCGAACACCTGTACTCCACAACTGCTCAATAGAGGACTAAGGGTTTGTGAAGATGGAGACAGTGAGAACATGAATGGGGCACGAATAGCTGGGATAGGACCACTAATGACCACACAAATGTGAGAGGAGAAAGGCCTGTTGTACAAGCAGATAAGAGAAGTAGATCAAATCAAAACACAACATCCCAGAAGCCTGAAGCCTAAGGCAGTAGCTCAACGAACTGAGAACTCCAACGAACTCGTCTCCAAATTCAAGCAGAAAGGACTGCAACTGGGAGAGTGAAAAGATGGCTACTTACCTCTTGCCTGCTGCTGATGTGGGAAAGCTGCTCGTATCACTCGCTTCCTGAGTAGAGTTAGTGATAGGCGTGTGTACTAGTATATATAGGTATAAATCGCCTTCAAGCTACTGTACTACTAGCTAGTTAATATAGCTCGTTTTGACTATATCCCTACGCTATATAAAAGATAGGTAATTTATTAACTATTTTGCTCGACATAGGAGATAGTAAAAAGAAATAAGTAGCTACGGATTACTTTAATACGTATGACGCTGTAAATAATTGTACTAATCTATCAGTATCGCCGATAGTAACTATATAAATACATCGACGACCGCGAAAATATATGTAGAGATTCTAAGATTCCACATATCACAGGCTCGGCCGTTTGCTAAGACGGCAGATACGGGCGCTAAACCCTAGGAGGCAACTCGCACGACGAAGACCACGGGGTATGGGGAGCCTTGCTGCCTAACATACTGTCCCACAACGCCAAAGCGAAGTAACAGTCACCGCTGTCAACAATATACTCGATGCTGCGGAGTGTCCTCTCTACGTCTTGGTCTCCGGTCTTCCGTTCCACCGCACAAGTCGGATCCAAGCAAGTTGGTGATCAGACGCTGTAGCCGGCGATGACAAGCGTGTTAAGTAATGCTTAGCATGCCGACAAGGTCAAACAAGGAATCTGCGTAAAGACCTTCTGCCATGGTTCGCCGGATGAACAGAAAGGTACAGTGTCGAATTTGTTGTATAAAGATTCTAGTGCTCCCTTCTAGATACATTCGATACGGCCAACATTATTTGCAATACCAACAAAATGCTCACCAAAACTGCCCTGCTATCTCTTCTTGCGGCGTGCATCGCTGCTGCATCTCCGATCGATACTGAGCTTGAGGCACGCCAGAGCTGCCCTCAGATTCATATTTTCGGTACAGAATCAACCTTTCTCCGAGTCGACACCAACTCTGACAATAAGTGTAGGTGCACGTGAGACCACAGCCCCCTATGGCTACGGATCTGCTGGCACTGTCGTCAACCTTATCTTGAATGCATACCCCGGCTCCACAGCTGAGGTCCTGAGCTATCCTGCTTCAGGAAGCAACCCGACATACAGCCAGTCCGTCCAGCAGGTATGTGTGCATGTGTATCTGAACGTTCCCTTGAGATGAAGATCGTGGCTGATATCGAATTGAAGGGCACGCAAAACGTGTGCAATCAAGTCAGCTCCTTCGCTTCCCGCTGCCCGAACACCAAGCTCGTGCTCGTTGGGTACAGCCAGGGTTCTAAGATCTTTGACAACGCTCTCTGCGGTGGAGGGGACCCCAACCAAGGCATCGGCTCCACATGCTCCATTGCGAACTACAGCAACATCGCAGCCGTCATCTGGATGGGTAACCCACGGTTCCGTGCAGGTGCTCCGTATAATGTCGGCAGTTGCGGTGCTGGAGGAGTAAGTCGTATTGTTGCTTGCAGTTCTGTATACAGCGAGAACCGACATATCGTAGTTCGACGCACGCCCCGCCGGCCAGTACTGCGGCAACTTCAACGGCGCGATTAAGTCTTACTGGTAAGTCCGATGGGTTTGATACCCACCCCCGAGACACCACGTGCTCTTCTGGTGAGACTTACTAATTGTACTCATCAATCTTCGCAGCGATTCTTCTGATCCATATTGCTGCAACGGCAACAATGCGCAGACCCACAACGGGTACGGCCAGGAGTACGGTCAAGCAGCTTTGGCCTTTGTGAGGACCAAACTTGGTTGATCGTGATGTCCACGGGCGAGAAAGCGGACGGTGTTGATTTTGGCATGTCGGAAAGCTGATGGCCTCTTGCACTCAATCGGACGTAGATTGTAGCTCTCGAGACACTCGAAAAGTTGCCGTTGCTCCAGCTATCAATTCATCAACCAAGGATCTGCAAGAAGTTGGCGAGCAGTCTTTCTTTCCTCGGGTCGCCATGTCATCATAGAGCGTAAGAAAGCCAAGAACTCCGATTTGCTTTGGCTCGGGCGAGTCACGCGATCCTCCAGAGAATCGAGCGAAAGTGGTGGGTTGCCTCTCCACTGGCCTATTCCGATGGTCAATTTCCACAGTTGTGCCTTGGCTAAACTCAGTTTATACAGGATCGTTTTATTACCTCCATCGTCGAAGACTCGCCATGAGTTGGCACTTCGATGCTGCAAATCCACCGGCGGATGGCCAAGCAGTCCGACCATTTCACCGATATGGACACGGTTGTTGTGGTATCCTACTTCATCATGACCGTCGAACAGATGCTGCCCTTGCAGCATGTCCCACGCCTGGTGTACTGTTAGCACCATGCGAATAATCGGAAATGTATAACTAACCATACATGCGACGTTCCAGATGTCGACCATGTTGTTCCATTGCAATTGCAAAAGGACCTCAGGTGATTTATACACAGCGGGCTGGGTTTCTTCGTACGAGAAAGTCGAGCCCACTCGAGCCTCACCAAAGTCGCAGAGGACTAGCGATCCAAACGCAGGGGCTCGAGGATGCCGGAACTTGCGAGATCCATAGATCGTCCTCTCTGCGCTGACCACCTTACGTGGGACAGGGTCGGCTTGCTCAGCCTCCACAAAGGCAGTGAGAACGCTCATGTCCTCCATCTGTAACATCAGATTGGAAAGCTTAATATGTTGAACACAGTGTAAGTTTCTCTTTCTGCCAGTGCCACAGTGTAGTACATACCACAGTGCGTGATACTCGCTTCTGCATGTAGAAAGTCCAATGCTTCTAGTAGTGACCGAAGCGAATCTTTCACGAGGTGTTCTGGAAATGGTCGAGCCTGACCTCCATACCTCTGCAAGTCGAACATGGTCGTTTGCAAGGGTTCATGGACAAGACAGTAATGTCGCGACCCGTCAGCTTGAGATAGGTAGAAGGAGTCTATCAGCTGCCGTATGCTCGGTCGGCCAGGATGAGAAGACTGTATTTCGGACAATTGCTCATACGTCGCTTGCTCACGATGGGCTAGAGAGGGCGATGCTTTGACATACACCTTGACTACAACAAAACTGCCATTACTGCGACTAGTATCAGTTTAGTGAAGCACCCGAAGGTAAGCCCTTCAACTCACATCAGATCTCCACAGAGCCAGACAGTGGAGTTGGCGCCAAGCCCAGCTTTCCAACGACCGTGTATCGCGAGTTGAGCGTCTCGCCGATTTTGATGGGCCAGAACTGGCCAGGGGCATAGCCTGGGAGAGTCTCCTCCTCAAACGTGTGATCAAGAACGGAGTGTTTCGTTGTTGCCACAAAGCATCTCGAAGGCTTGATGTGACTGTACAAGTGTTGAGCTCGAGAGAGTCGCGAACAGAGTGGTAGCTGTGGGCAAGTTGTACTGTGAGATCGTGACAACGCACGGAAAGTCCACTTAGACATGAGGCACGGGGAAAACTCCCTCCAAGCATGCGCCATTATTGTGAAGGTATCATCTCGCGCCATATGATGGTGGTTGTTGGCCTCCAAGTTCGAAACGTGCATCGTGAACGTTTTTCGCAAAGTAGAGGCAATAAGATCGGCGGCTTGGGATATCTTCGGTGTATGATTGAGTTGCTCGATCCTGCAGATGGTCGTCAGTCTTCGGGAACGTCGAATGTCGATGAAGCAGTGTCGAACAACAGTGAACTTCCTCTGCTTCCCAATCCGGCTAGACGCAGTACGCAGCCCCTTTTCTTCGTCTCATGTCATCTTGACCTCACTTCTTCCAGCTGACGATTCCTCGACATCGCTCGAATGGCAGCGACTCACCTTATTAGGTCGTACGCAACATTGTAAAGCTGCGAAATGCCATGCAATGCGTTACGATTCCGCTCGAGAATTCGGGTGATGGTATTTCGGCTGGCACGATGGCGCACCGCACGATCCCATCACGCGATACCTGGGAAGGTGGTCAACAGGATCTCCATCAATTTACATGCCAATCCGGGATTGTCTCGGAGAGGATGGATCGGCCACCAGCAAATCGTCCGTCGCGCCCACCATCCGGACGAGTGGTAACGTTGTGTTACTCCAACCCCGCCTCGAATGAGCAAAGCTTCTCGGCTCTTATCGAGCTTCGCGCCAACTCTAAACTAGACTGTTATCGAACAAGGCATGTGACGCTTGCACCTGTCGTTCTGAGATAAGCGCGTATTCGGCCGCCAGCAAGCATGGACTCACCTGACAAGTCCAGACGGTAAGGGCATTGTATCTCATACACCTCTCTCTCACCGACTTCACCAGCAGCTATCATGGGGACCGAAGGATATGATGAGAAGTCGCCGATCGAGACAGACCATGCGGAGAGTGCCGACGGACAAGGAAAGCGTCGAGAAGACATCGAATTGCAACATCTGGGTTACAACCCGGAGCTGATTCGTACACGATCGCTTTATACACTGCTCTTCCAGAGCCTCGCGATCATAGCAGTGCCTTTTGGCGAAGGCACGGCTCTTCTCAGTGCTGTGGTCGGCGGTGGTCAGTTGGCATACTTCGTTGGCTGGATCGTCGTCTCTATCCTGGACCAATGTATTGCTATGTCGCTGGCCGAGCTGGCCTCCCGCTACCCAACATCTGCAGGACCATACTATTGGAGCTTCCAGCTGTCAAAGGGACGAGGCCGCGAAGCGTTGTCCTTCTTCACCGGATGGGTGAGTTGCCTGAGACACCTTGTTGATCGAAACCACGCTGATTCACCTGCAGGTGTTTCTTATTGGTGTAAGGCTCCTGTATCTCACTTACCATGGACGTTTCAGCTCACAAAGTGTAGAACTGGACAATAGCGCTGTCGGTCAACTTCGGCACAGCATCGTTACTGGCCGGCACTGTCACGATGGTATGTCCAGAGGCGACCTTCCCACGCCTGGTGTCCTGCTAATGGTCGAAGTACCACCCAACGTGGTTCGCAAACGTGTGGCAGTTGCTGCTCATCTTCTACGCATTCTGCATTGGCATGTTTCTCGTGTGTGCTTTTGGCAACCGGTTTCTACCTTACATCGACACGACGGCAGCAGTATGGAACGCAGTCACCATCATCGTCGTGTTGATTGGCCTAAGCGCAACCGCAGACGTCGGGCGACATTCGGTAGCAGACACGCTAGCACACTACGACACGACCTTCAGTGGATGGGGTGGCTTCACCTTCTTCATTGGCCTATTACCGGCAGCATATACGTATGCTGCGCTCGGACTCATCTCATCCATGGCCGAGGAGTGCCGTGATCCTGCAGTTGACCTACCGAAAGCGTTGAGCTTCTGCATTCCGATCTCGTTCGTTGCCGGACTATTCTTCGTATGTATCCGTTCTCCGGAATATTAGGTGTTCTCCATCCAAGACATCGACTGACTATACCCTTCTGTTCCGGCAGATTCTGCCAATCTGTGCAACAATGCCTCCCTTGGCCGATATCCTGGATGCGCCAGCTGCACAAGGTACATCAGTTCCAGAACCAGTAGAAGCGTACGGAGGGGAGATGCTGACAACATTCGTAGCTCTACCATACATCTTCCACACCGTCATGGGCAGTCCTGGAGGTGGCCTTGCTCTGATGTTCTTCATCCTTGGTGTGGCCATCTTCTGCTCAATCAGCATCACTGTCGCCGCCTCTCGCTGTACTTGGGCGTTCGCGAGAGACGGCGCAATCCCAGGCCACAAATGGTGGAGTAAGGTCAACAAAGATCAGACGCCTGTTAACGCACTTGCGCTGCTTACCATTATTCAAATGCTCCTTGGCCTCATCAACTTCGGTTCAACCGCTGCGTTCACCGCTTTCGCATCTGTTGGGACTATAGCTTTGGCGGTGGCGTATGCAACCCCAGTAGCTGCAAGTATGCTGCAAGGTCGTCGTGCTGTAGCTACGGCGAGATTCGGATGGCCAAAACTCGTTGGCTGGACAGTCAATACCGTCACCGTGCTGTGGGTCGGCTTCCAGGTCGTGCTCTTCAGTATGCCTGCGGCTCTCCCGGTGACTCTGCTAACGATGAACTGGGCCTCTGTGGTGTTTGTTGGATTCATGGCGATCAGTCTGGCGTACTATCTGCTCTTCGCAAGGAAAAGTACGTATCCGAGCATCATCACACAGCTGTTCGTCGATTTGCTGACAGTCTACAGCGTACAGAGGACCACCCGAGTCGGATGGCTTATAAGCCAACAGACCGGTCGCATGTCGCTTTTATCACCATAGGCATCAGAAGCGTGTTTCGTGCAATGAGAGGGAGCCAGCCCGTGCTACAATCAATATTCCCAAAGCCTACCCTGAGTCGACAGATGCGACTTTACTATGAAATGTTGTTCGAGGACCATCGTAAAACTCCCTCCGCCCTGTGCGAGGCTATCGTCCTGCCTGTGTTCGGAGAAGCGGATGGTCGTTGATAATGCCCCGCAAGTGCGACCATCTCTTCCTCTTCTGACCTGACTCGAATGGTAGTGGGGTTTAGGTTTGGTAGACAGTATGCTTGCCAGGAACAGGCAACCGCTAGGAAAGCGTCAGAGCTCTAAGAAGATTGGGTGTTGCAGATCTCTTCTGCTGATCAAGAAGCTTCGCTCGCTTGAGCACGTCACAACAAGGTAGACGCCAGCATGGATATCTATATAACCGATGGCATACCCTGTCGTGCCCTCTTACCCACAACGCCATCCAGAACCAACCGTAATATAAGATGAATACCACCTCCTCACTCACGATCGTGCTCACTGCACTCCTCGCGGTAACTACAGCGCAACAATGGAACATCGTAGGATCTGCAACGAGGCGCACAGTGCCTTGATACCGCGGAGGCATACTTGATATCTCGGAGATGGCTCTCAATCTTCCAGACGACCTCCAATGGAGCTGGCACGGGCGCAGCACTTGTCGAATCCACTCTGGCGCCCAACTTCACCTACTACGACCAGGGATCAACCTTCGGCGACCCGACTCCTGTTTACAGTAACGCTTCTGCCGTCGAGGCATCCGTCAGCGGTGCCGGCTATTCAGGCACGTTGGTGACCGATGTCAAGTACAGCATTGTGACCAATTTCGCTTCATGCGATACTGTGTAAGTGCTCTTTATCCAGCAAGCGGTCACAAGAAAGCTGATTGAAGCAGTGTCGTACGCTGGCAGAGTGATTCGACGAGTGCAAAGTCTAAGGGAGTCCACGTACTAGTCGAATAAGCCAATTCATATTCCTGGTCACAAAGACGAGTGATACGGTGTTGGGAAAGTTAAACAAGCTAACTGTTTGTCCAGAACGCCGATATCATACAGAGGCATCGACTATCTCCAAGTAGATCTATCTTCGCGGTAAGATCCCAACAGGCTCTATGGCTGAAAGTTGCTCAAACCGGTGCTGACATACCTATCGTTCTTCAGGCTGATATACAACGTCACCTCGTCCTCCGATCTTCTGAATTACTACATTCAGCTCAAAGACGATGTGATTGCTTCGATGTCGAATGCAACAGTAAAGTAAAGGAGAGGAGAACGAAGCATAGTATATCCGCAACGATGGAGATATGTTAGACTATTCCTCCTGTATTGAATGAGACATCCCGTTGAAATCAAATCTGGAATTTCGCCAGCCTCAACCACTTCTCCCCGATCGCCTGGCGTGCTCGAACAGCCCAGCGATACTCATGCGTGGCACCTAGTCGACCCTTGAGAATGTCGATGATCATTGAGAGAGCTGTAGCCACTCTAGGTGGCCCAGATTCGATCGAGGATTCAGTGGTGCAGTAAGCAACACTCCCGAGCACTTTGCGTGCATTGTCGAGCCAGTGATCACGTAGAACCTCCATCGTCATGTCCTCGTATGTTGCCAAAGGTCGACGAAGATTGTTCAATTCCTCCCGCTGGGCATGGAATGTTGAGAAGAACAAGTCCTGCATCCCGGCTTGCATGCAACCGTTCAGCAAATCTGCCAGGGATACCCATGCCATTGCAAGTACAGCCCCTATCGACAGTCAGCATGTTGACCTTCTGAGTAGACCCAAACCACGAAATGTCGTACAGTACAAGGTCAGAGTTGTAGCTGCTCCAAGATCCGCGAAGTGCAGCACGGGCTGGAAAACGAGGTCTGGTGACTCCTGTTCAAATGAGTCTGTCTCCCAGCATTGTGGCACCTGAGTGGTCTGCTCGTAGTCTTCGTAGAACACATCTAGCTCGTATAGCACGCAAGACATATCGTAGACGATCTCGAGCATCCGTGCAAGTGTATCTTCAGGTCTCGCGCTCGTCAAGCCAGCCTCGAGATGTCGGGCCTTGCGGAGAATGGCGGGCCCTCGGGTAAGTGTATCGACCAGGACGTCCATCGGTGCTTTGACGTTACTGAGCCACGGGATCGTCATCCACTCCGGGTCGCTCAAGAAGTTAGGACGAGCCTGTTCGACCGCCTCGAGTATCTGGTCGCCATCAGTCAGACTCAGCTACCCGGATGGCTCGTCAGTATTGTGATTACTTACACCAAATGGCCGAATACTGAGAAACAGGATATGGCCAAATCCGTCTACATGCGCTGCTGGACCGCGCAACTGCACGAGACGACAGCAAGCGTCACGATGCCATTGGTAGCCACTGATCGAACGATCAGGGCATTCCAAGGCCTCGAACAAGCCAAGAGCATTACAAGCAGCAAGTGTCGAATCAGCAAGAACAATTTGAGGATCGTATAGTGCGACCTGTGTCTCACGCAGAGCGCGAATGTAGAGCTGGTGGCTTGCACTGATCAGAGTCGCATTGCCGTCTCGGCGGCCACGCCACGCGGCAAAACATGCGAGAGGCGCCGCGTACATGTAGCCAGGTGCATCTAGCTGGAGAGATTTTGCGAGCATGCTCGGTAGTGTGTACGAGCTGCTAGACTGGCCTTCAGATATCGCGGTTGCTACCAAGGCTTGCTGTATGGCGTAGCCCTGCGTGGGAGTTCTGGCTAGTCGTGCCACCTGTAGCTCTGCAGAAGTTTGGCTACGAACATTAAGGCCTGCAGAGTCATGCTTCCCATTGGCGCGATGCTGGGGCTTGATAGCGACATCATTGACATGAACCTGCGAGTCGCTCTTCTTGTACACGGTTTTATGGCTCCCTGCTTCGGCGAGAACGAAGATGCAGCCTAGGTGGTAGATACAGTCCTGCTTCCTCTTGGAGCATTGTGAACATTTTGGTTGCTGCTGGTCACACTGATGCAACAGCAGTCAGTATTGACAAACGTAGAATCACGGCGCCTCGGGAACTACTTACTGCCACACGACGCTTCTTACACGGCTGGCATGCTTTGGAACGACCAGGGACGCCTACCATGGCGAGGTGGATGGTACTGAAGACTCATGATCATTCTCGACGATTGAGACTCTAACAGGATATATGAGAAGCACGAAACCCTGTGATGGTAACTCGGGAGTGGTGGAGGCTATGCCTGCACAAGTCTCAGGGATCACCTGCAGTTTGGAAATCGACCTTTCCCATTCGGGTGGCAATTTTCGAGTCTCCTGACTTCCTTCTGCCCAGGAACTCTCCATCTTACACCTACGGTCACCTAACTTTGTTGACCCTCGAGCCATCTCGAGAGTGCCGTGGCACGGGCATCCAAATAACCAGCATGCTGTTAATCGAAATTGCGGCCGCCGGAACACAGGCATGTCGTCGCCAGTTAGGTAACGTGATGCAGCCCGATTGAGATCGAATGTGCGAAAAGTATACAGTGCCCCGGCTGAGTACTGTATGAAGACTGTGGGCCTGTGGTATATAATCATGCTCGACTAAGGTAGGAAAGACTCATCCGGAATTCATCTACCTCTACGTTGCGATGAACTTTCTACTTTTCCACACCTTGCTGTGGACGATAGCCACAGCGTCTCATTGCAGGTTGACGCCTCAGTCACATAGATGGCCTCGCAAAACCAAATGGCAAGCTCTGAGTAGCAGCCTCGACGGTCGTCTTATCAAATCGACGCCCCCAGCTGCTGTTTGTCACGCTGACCAGCCAACCTTCGACGCCGAGGTCTGCAACGCTACCGACTGGACGAGTGCCACTACCTACGCAGAAGACCCAGTGGGTGCTGTCAATCCGAACTGGGCCAATGACTCTTGTCTATCTCAGCCGATTTATCATTGCAGTGGCGACGGCTTTCCGATCTACGTAGTCAACGCCAGCACTCCCGAGCATGTTGCTGCTGGCATCAACTTCGTCAGGGAGCACAACATTCGACTGAACGTGAAAGGCTCTGGTCACGATTACTTGGGTAGCCTGGGCTTTAAGCGTGTAGGCGCATGTACAGTGGAATGTGGGCTGATGGTACCCTCTAGGTAGGTCTGTGGCACCGGACTCGCTGTCCATATGGACGAAGCACATCCGTGGCATCGAGTTCCACTCCGCGTTTAGACCGGCGCACTGCCCTACGTGTAAACCATATTCGGCGGCGACCCTTGCGGCAGGTGAAGATTGGGGACAGATCTATACTGCTGCTAGCGACCTCAACCTTACCTTTGTTGGTGGGACTGGAGATACGATCGGGCTGGGCGGCTACGTGACTGGAGGTGGACACTCTCCCCTCAACGCAATGCTCGGACTAGCAGCCGACCAAGTGCTTGAGATGCAAGTAGTCCTGGCTTCGGGTGAAATTGTGAAGGCAAATGAGAAGCTGAATCGTGATCTCTTCTGGGCTATGCGAGGGGTGCGTAGTACCGCCACACTGGTACTGTCGATAGAGACTGACTCTGGAGTAGGGAGGTGGAGCCACTTTCGGAGTCATGACCTCCGTCACACTCAAGACATTCCCTGACATGCCTACCGCATCGCTTTCAGTCTCTATAGCAGCGGAGCCAAACTCGGAGGCCTTCTGGACCTTCGCCACGTACATTGTATCACACACTCCGCTGCTACAGGAGAGCAATGTGATGGGCTATATCTATTTTGCGCCAGAGTACCCTTACGTAAGTTTGATGAAAACGTCCCACCGCTGGGACACCATGTGCTTCTCTGGCGAGATCTATACTAATTATACCCTCCCATTCTCGCAGGAAGACCTCATAGTCGGTGGCGTGCTCGGTGAACTGATCCTTCCGAATGGCACCATCGATCAGCTTACAGAAGCCACCACAGAACTGCAAGAGTTCATCTCTTCCATAAAAGGGGTCCGGGCACAGTTTGTGCCAACGCAGTATCCCAGCCTTTATGCACGGTACCTGGTCAACAAGAATATTGCCCCAATTGGGGCGAACTCAGCCATCGGCAACCGCCTCCTTGATGGTAAGGCATTAACTGATACCACAACACTGCGCGCGGCCATGGAGAAGGCTACGCCCGCTGGCACGGTGGCCAACCTGAATTTTATTGCTGGCCCGGGACTGTGGGCTGCGAAACCTGCTGGCGGGAGCGACTCCGTGACGCCTGCTTGGCGTGAAGCCTATGTTCAATATGTTGTGTCTGTAACCTGGCCGTTTCAGAACGATACCGCAAAGCAGGTGCAGACCGATCTTCTCACCGATGTCTACATGGAGGCCTTGCGGGAGCTTGCACCTGATACAGGTTCATACCTTAACGAGGTAAGTCCGCTCAAACAGTGGCTGCCTTGCCCAGGCTAGGCCAACACAACTCCGCATTGGATCGTGCTGATAAATGAGCCAGGGCGATGTGAACGAACCAAACTTCCAGGAAGCCTATTGGGGCTCAAACTACGCTCGCCTGTTGTCGATTAAGAAGCGATTGGATCCTTCAGACGTCTTCTGGTGCGCCGTATGTGTCGGAAGTGAGGGTTGGAGCCAACGATCCGATGGAACCCTTTGTCGGGTGTAAGGCTAAAACGTCTGACAGTGTTGTGATCGTCCGAGATTTTCAGTAATCCCGATGGAGATCTTCTCTTTACCACACGTGGATTTACAATCACGTTGACATCTCCGTGTCCTGTTACATTTCCATGCACAAGGCTTGAATCGGTCCCGATCTGACGTTGTACCGCCGCCCAGACTGCCTGCATGTACATTGATACACTCCGAGAGGGGTGGCTCGGGACGTCAAACCGCACAGGGGCCTTCTGGTGGTGTGACCGCGAGGCTGCGCGATGTTTGCGTCGCAACCTAATCAATGTTTTAGTCGCCCAATTCTCTACCACAAGTACTGGATGTTGAACAGCATTGTGGTGTATTCAACCTCACCCTGGCTGTATTGTAAAGCTACTTGGACTGTTGTATCATGGTATAGGGACACATCATCTTGCAGGCTTCTCCTCTCCCGAGTATACGGGTACGCTCTTCGAGTTCTGGCAATGCATCTATCAACCTTCATCAATGAAAACGAACACACTCAAAACTGTTGTAGCAGTGTGTCGTGGAGCTGAGGTACGTTGTCCGGTTCCGCTATGGATTCGATCACTGACGCAGGCAGTAGATTGTCCTCGCCCTTGTCATCCTGGGTCTGTCCGCATCGTTGCTTGCCAGGTGGATGCATCTTCGAACGCTTTGCGAAGATATTACGCACGATGAGGATTGCAGAAAGGTTACTTCTGGGGTCGGAGCTCTGAAATTCTGCATCTTCGTCGCTGTCTGGGCTTTCTTTGACGTAGGATTGGCCCTCATAGACATCTACCTAACCACAGTACATTGGTACGTGGTCGTTCTCGGCAGCCAGTTTATGGGAGGCTTCGCGCTAGGCGGAGGATGCGTAAGCTCTACTAGCCTTTATGACGTTCCTGTAGCTAACCCAACGACAGACGCTGGCTGCCCTGATCAATGGATGGAACTGTGAAACCGGACCAGATGATTCGCAGCGACTGTGCCGCCAGCTCTATGCCGACATTGCTTTTCTTTTCATGATGGTGATCGTTACGTGGACCGATGTTTTCTGCTTGTGGAATCTGCGGACACGCAGCTTGCAACGACGTGGTTCGAGGATGAGCTGAACGACGGTACATATATATGCAGGCAGATATAACGAGCGCCGCTTCCTCCTGAGCGCAACGCCGCGTTCCCACGTAACAGATCCCCTTCATTCCACTAGGAAAAGCATAACTTCTTCCAGCCCAGCGCACCGCTTTCATCGCTTCGAGAACAACCGCATCGCGCTCGTTGCTTGCCTCATGCCTCCCGTATCCTATACACGAACAGGGCGACCGAGTGCACCCTGCTGTATCCGGTACTTGACGAAGGCCTCCTCTTCCTACCAGTATGGGTTGTACCAGCTAGATTCCGCGGGCACAACATTGAGAAGGAGGTTTCTAACGACGTCGGAGAGAGTCAGCGACTGTCCCACGATTTGTAGTGTATGTTAAATGAGGACTTACAACCCAGTGTCGCCGTACGTCAACCCTTGGCCCCCCCAGTAGTACCCAAGCGCGTCCGGGACACAACAATTACTCAAGATCGTGTTAGCAATGCTCACGATGTCGGAATCATTGACATAGGTATTCTCGAAAATGTACTCGTTACGAAGGTGCCGGACGTCCACTACGAGGTCTGTCTAGATGGAATAAACCGATAGCTGTCGAGCTCGGATTGAATATTTGTGACCACTTGCTGAGCATCGGACTAGAGGATATAGATTCCCCCAGTTTCAGCAGCGCTGCATTGTTTGAATTCGCGTTTCTCTAGGCTGCCTTCGTCGTGGTGTAAGTCGGCCGCTGTTGGTATACTTGAAGCTACCAGGCGAGCGCTGGCCAGCATTGTCGATAGAGCGAAGAAGCGTGCAGGTACCATCTTGGGATGATACAGTATTGTGATCGAAGGAGAGGTCGTGAGGTCTTAGTGCTGCGAGACCTGCTGCCCTTGCTTGACTTATACTTATACGCTGGCAGCTCAACAAGGTGTTCCAGTCGTAAGAAGCAGCAGATACGAGGTTGAGAGGGCGAACAACTGCAGGCTAATGTTACTGTATCAGCACGGTGCGACTGCTACATGACAGACAGTGTCGCGGAGATTAGCAATAGGCACTTCCCAATGGCTTCCTCAGCACTAGGTTCAGACATTGCGACCGCAACAGTCTTTCGTGTTCCTGGTTTGCACTACATAGCCTCACCGAGTACAGGGTAATCAGCAACTGTGCGACTACATCTAATATCGCTTACTGTTTTTGAGATCGATGTCAAGAAGCAAAGTCTGGTCAGCTAGGACTGCGTCGGGCCCGAAGAACGTATTAGTCCGCATAAGTCCAGAAAACATCATTGTCTGATCCCGAGGAGGCTGGATAGCATATTGATGGTCACGACGAAGGGATGGAAAGAATGTTGAGATGGACGGTTGATACAGAGCAGCCGAGTTCGAGCGGTTCGGGAAAGAACTTCTTGCCCTGGAGACGGTGAGCCATTTGAATAGAATCTCAAGGCTGATGCTCAATAGCTCTGGCGGCGGTGCTTGGACTCGGTTGGTGAGAGACTATTGCATGTCGAGTGTCGCCTGACGCCTTCATCGTGACGCAAGAAAGCTTTCTGTGGTCGGTGCCGCTGAAGTTGCCTTCCTCAAAAAGGAAGATCGGGCTCGAGGCGTTGCAGTGGAAACTCCTTGCTGCGGCTTAATGAAGACGGCAGCGTTGGGAACGTGCCAGTGGAAAGAGAGTGAAAACTATGAGCAACGTACCGCCGAGCCGCGCGAATGGTATAGAATGTCAAAACACCTGGCTCAGGCCCGTGTTAGGCGAAGGGAAGAATGGGCGACACTACAGAGGAACTGGTACTTACGAGCTGGATCACATGCAATTAATCTGTACTTCGGAGCTCTACAAGTTGTGTACTCATTTACCACAAACTTGCCTATCTTCTCGCCGCTCTCCACCTCCAGCGTTGCCCTCGGATGTGGAGGGAGGGTTGCCGGAATACCACCTGGTCCAGTGTTACTTCTCTTGAGAGGACGTGTGTCCGGGACCAGTCGAGGCCTGTCTTCTGATGGATCTCCGCGAACACGAGAGCGTTTCGACAGCTTATACCTCCGTGCTGGTTCTTGTTCTACTACACTGCCTGGCATGTACACGGTATGAGCTTACTAGCATGCACACGCCACTTAAGCTGAGTGTACGTTGCACCGTCTCCTTTTCATCCTGCCCTTCAACTATTATCTTGTCATCGTCTCGCAAGCTTCCGGAAGTATTGTAAGATGGGTGTCGTGTTGTATACCGGGTTCAGGCGAGTAGAGCGATGGAATCGCTTTTGTGTTCGAACAACCGCACTGGCAATGTCGATGTCCACATTCCTAAGCAGTACGATATGGCTGTCCTGCTCTCACAACGGGCGATCTCAGCGCTAGTGGTCTTGGCGTGACGACTTTCGGCTGCGAAGCATGTGATCGCAACTGGTCCACCAATGGTCACGAATTACAAACCCTTTTCGCTCGACAGACTGGTCTCCCGTAGCATATCAATGCACAGTCGTATCGTCAGCCATAAGGTTTTTCGTGCCCGCCATCGGCACCGCTGCCGAGCTGCCGTCTGCCTCACCTGCCTATTCTGGCTGTATTTGATGTGGGCCCGACGGGTTTGCTGGAACGTTTTCCGCTGTGTCTTCGCCAAATGTACTCGGAACATTGCTGGACGATTTTGGGAGGTATCTCGTCAGGCGGGTCGTCGTGAGCCTTCTCCCGGCTAAATGCAAGACGGATGACATGAGTCCAGCGGTATCGGCACCTGAAGGACGAGACATGTACAACCAACATGATGATCATTGCACTTCGAACCCAATATCAAGGATTGCTGCGGCGTGATCAGCAAGTTCCATCAATTCTCTACCTGCAAGCTTGATCGCTGGAGATCAATCAGAAGTATGCCTTACCCTGATGGCTACCAATCGGTACTGAGTAAGGAGCAAAAGCAATTCTGGCTCGAGAATGGTAAGATGGTTGCCTTCTGATCTTCAGGCGGAAAGAAAGCTACAAGTTCGCAGGTTTCATCAAGATACCCCAGTGCTTCTCACGGGAGCAGTCTGACGCCTTCACATCGTCGCTATGGGTGCGACTAGATGCGGATCCCAACGAGGTAAGCACCTTGTAATCTTCGAGGCATGCTGTCATGGACAGGAAGCTGGGTATCAGGCCCACCGAGAAGAAGAATCTACCGGGCCACACAGTTGTGTCGTGCAAAGAGTTTGCCCGAAAGCCTATTCTGCGATGTGTGAACTTGTTGGTGGCGAGGAGAAGATCGACGAATGGTGTAAAGACTGGAAGGTAAGTGCTTTACCGAAAGCTTACCTTCGTATATACTAACCAGCAACCAAAAGGATGGCTTTATCCCGAATCTAGGTAAACCTGAGTACAGCCCAGACGAACTACTTGATTATCGTACGCTGGACGATGGCGACTGGTTTACACCCTTCCTTGACAGCCCTGAACAAGCGCTTCTGGTTATCCCGCTGTTTTCCGACATCAAGCCCAAGGGAGGCGGGACTGTCATCTGCACTGATGGCATTAAGCTTGTAGCGCAAGTGCTTGTGAGTGCTGGCAAGACTACGGACACAACTCCCAGTACTAACGTGGATGTAGCATGATCATCCGGATGGAACAACGCCTTTCTTAACACCACGCGGCTCGCCTAATATCCCTAAGAGCAATCCAGACCGGCGCAAGCTCTGGCGTAGCTGGGTCCAGGATCCCAGTCTTACCCGTGATGAAAGCTTTCACGAAGCCACTAGCGAAGTCGGCGATGTCTACCTACTACAGGTATGTATGCACACCCGACACACTGAGAGGATCTGCTAACAGCTATGTCTGTCTTAGTATGTATCCCGGATCTTTGAATGTTTCGAATCCCAAAGTTTTCTTCTAATACCGCCGCAGCCCGTTCATGCTCCACTCAGCTTCACGCAACCCGCGCCGAGACATCCGAATCATTACCAACCCACCAGTATCGCTCAAGGAGCCCTTCAACTACGATGGCAAGAACCCGAGCCTAGTCGAACAGAAGACCTTGAGAGATTTAGGCCATCCCGAAGGACTACCAAACTGGAAGATCACATCCCCTCGAGAGCGAATCATCCCTGATCGTGTGACAGTAAGTTGAGACCGTACGCTGCGTGCTGGATACATATACTGGACCAAGTACAGCAGCAGCAGAAAATGAAGCGTCAAGAGCTTGAGCGGCTCAAGGCAAGGGGCATGAATGTGACTGAGATTGCTGGAGCCCGCCCTCATGATCAGTACTATCCGTCTTGATCCAGTATCGCGATACAGCACTAGGGTTATACTAGTGAATCATCAAGCCAGTGGTGGACCGCAGCGGCGAACACAGTCAAGGCATATACACCAACAAATGCTCTTCCGGCTGCACCGTCCTAGCATATATACTAAGCTACTACACCATTTAGTTCATCAAGCTTCCCACCCTACATCAAAGTCAAGCATGAGGAACTCTGTCCTTCGTGGTCAAAACACCACATCTCCATCCACCAAGCTCTGTCCACAACCATACGATTGAATGAACCGTGGACAGGCGTTAGTTGACTGCAGACCTGTTCACAAGCAAGACAAGACAAGACAGGCCTAGCGTCTCGTCTTGCTTATAGCTAATAGTAAATGACCTTACCTCGTAAGCGAGGTAAGTAAATAGCCTTACCTTATAAGGTAGAGTATGTGAGAGGGTACTGTCTTGTCTTAATAAGTAAGACACGTAATCCGTCTTGTCTTAATTTAGTAGTTTATAGCTAAAGTGAATTTAATCTACGAATATAACCTCCGGAGCTACTACCTACGTAGGTAAGGGGTCTTAAAGTAGTATATACGTACTTATAACGCTACTAAAGTAGGATCTAGTAACGTTAGCTATCCGCGAAGGTGCCTATACGTATAAATATAGCTATACCTATCTAATTTAATTAACTCTAACTTCGACTAAGCCTTTATAACTATTAAGTTGTTAATAGTGTCGTCTAATAGTAACCTTCTACGTAGAGTAACTACTACTCTAGTTATACTAAAGACTCTTTCCGGCTTATCTAATATTACCGGTATAGCGTAGATATCTAGTACTATTATAGCTAATTAAGGCTACGTACGGCGCTTATCGAGCTAGTATTAAATTAGTAACGTATCTAGCTTTATTAGTATATACCTATAGCTCGAGTCCGTACAATAATTAGCTAGCTAAATATCGATATTAGGTCGCTCGTCGTCTATCTCGTCTTTAGAGCTTAGATAATCGATCGGATTAAGGTTAGGTATAATATAAGAGCGCTTTATAGGTAGCTCTACGTTATTTAGAGGCTAATAGTACCTATATCGGTTAGTAAGCTAACTAAATAAGCTCCTTACTATATTAATCTAGTCTTAATAGTTATTCTACCGCTTCTTAAGCTAACGCTACTTATAATAAGGGTATAGTACGATAGTAGCGGTAAAGATTAGTAAATTATTAAGCTTCTTATAGTAATAGTTAAGCTTTTTCTACGCTAGCTTAATATTAATTACGAAGTACTATTCTATAGTAGTTTATTCTTAATCTAGTACGGCTAGATAAGTAGCTACTACGTTAGCTAATTAAGCTATAGATTAACTAGAAGGGGATTCTATATAAGTATCGTTAGTCTAAGGGTTATTAACCTCTAGGTACTCCTTAATCTTCTACTCGAAGTAAGTAAGGAGGTCTTTAAATACCGAATAGACCTACTATATAAAGCTAAATTTACTACTAACGTAGCCCTCTAGCTTTAAAGTAGCCGTCTTTAATAGCTATAATATATCGATATATTAATTAACGACGTTCTAGTCGTTTAATAAGAATACGTCGTCGAGGATAGAGGGACGCTTTAGTAGCTTCGTACGTAAATTCCTCCTAGCTCGAGCGACTATAGTATTATAAGCTAACTATTCTTCCTTTAGTATAGCGTTAATTATAGCTTATAGGTAGATAGTGTTACAAGCGTCCTTTGGAACAGGTAGAGCCAACTAATCCGTAACACGCGGGTACGGGACAGCCCGCTGCAGGTTGCTCTCTGGACCTGCACTGCTCTCTACGCTCTCGAGCAGAGCGAGTAAAGCATAGCAGAGCGTAAGAGAGACAACAGGAACAAGGGATATATATAGAACACTCTTTAATAGTTAGATAGGAGCCTCGTGCTCAACTCAGAATACCTTTTAGTATACACGTTACCCCAACGAAGAGATCTATCGTTAAGATCAACCCCTTGTGACATAGAACATCATTGCCTTTCGGTTAGACCTCACCGGGCCGTAACACTTTGAGCACCAACAATCAAAGAAGGGCATTCATCATCTATGTCGGACGTAGGATCAGTCAAGTCAACAAGGCCACGAGTATCGACCGGGTTATCGGAACAAGTGTCAAACATGTTACTTCGGGACAAAGGACTAAAGGTCTCTACGCCAGAGACCTACGACGGAAGTCAACACAAGCTGGAAGAGTTTCTGTTACAGATCAGGCTGTACTTCGCCTTCAATAGCTACCAGTTTGGACGGGAATCCGACAAGGTCCTTTACGCATCCTCGTATTTGCGAGCGCGAGCGGCACGAGGGTTCAGACCCTACCTGAAGGACTGGTTGGACCACGAAAAGGAACCCGATGAACTGAATCCGGAAACGAAGAAGATATTTGCTAAGTACGACCGCTTCGAGACAAAGCTTACCGATCTCTATAGAGTATCCAACGAGGAACACCACGCCGATCGCCAAATTCGACAACTACGCCAAACCACATCGGTAGCAGTATACGCCTCTGAGTTCTAGGGGTTTACAGCGGAACTTGAGTGGAATCAACCCGCCCTGAAGTCCCAGTTTTATCTTGGACTAAAGGACGCGGTAAAAGCTCAGCTCTTCCGCGAAGAGGAGGTCAAGGACCTCTCAGGAATGATCAAGGCGGCTAAGCGGATCGACGAGCGACTCTAGGATCTGAAAGCGGAGAGATACGTGTATTAGGGAGCCACTAGAGAGCGCTCAAAGGCCACGAGCAGAAGCTTTAGCGGAGGCGGAGACCCCATAGAACTAGACGCCACGTAGGGCCAGAGAAGGTCGGATGGCGGGAACCCTCGGAAGAAGGTTCGGTGCTACAAATGCCAGAAGCTTAGGCATATAGCACGTGACTGTACGTAGAACAGAGTCAGTCTACGAAACATTAGGACGGAACACGAGTTCAACAGCATAGAGAAAGAAACGTACCAGGAGTGTGCGCGATATCTCTAGGAGCCAAGTTGCTAGGAGGCCGGTCCTCCTACATCATTCGCTAGGTTCGCGATTACCTGATCTAGCGTTTTAGGCGACAAGGGATCACCAGGAAACAGAGACTAGGACGGATCGAATCGGATCACCCCGGGATCCTCTGGAAAGAAATCGGACGGGTCGAGACCTTAGGATCGACCGTCCATCTACGAAAACGGAGAAAGCGCAAGTTCAGGAACAACGGAAGAGGACGCCTCTGGGAGTGACGACAGAGATTCCTCTAGAACCTCTATCTCCCGAGCGTTGCTCTCGCTGACGGACACGGCGTCTTCGGCTCGCTTGTCCAGGAGTTCCAGTTGTTTTTCCAGCCGCTCTTCCTTCGACCGAGCGGTGGAAGTCGCCTCGCGCGCCGATCTTTCAACCTCCAGCGCAGCCGCTGATGCTGCACGCGCGTCTCTTATCTGAGAGAGGAGTTTCGACCTCTCCTTGTGGAGGCGGCTCCATTCACTCTCAGTAATTTTGATGTTGCAACCTCTGAGGTTACGGATGTTGCATTCACTACACCGACCGGATCGCACGTGTACTCGACACACACGCCCGGCCTTGTTGCAGTGAGAACATGCTTTCGGCATGATCTTTCCGTGTTGACGTATGAATTCGCCTAGGAGTTTACGTTCGACGGTGGAGGACCTCTTCTTTACGTCGACAGGTTTTGGTTGTTGGAAAAGAGACATGACGAGAACAAGAACATCCTTACCTTACGCAAGAAGTGGGGAGGTAGCTTATGACTACCTCGGGACGAGCTAGGCTAGAGAGGGGATGGTGTTACAAGCGTCCTTTGGAACAGGCAGAGCTAACCAATCCGTGACACGCGGGCACGGGACAGCCCGCTGCAGGTTACTCTCTGGACCTACACTGCTCTCTGCGCTCTCGAGCAGAGCGAGTAAAGCATAGTAGAGCGTAAGAGAGACAACAGGAACAAGGGATATATATAGGACACTCTTTGACAGTTAGATAGGAGCCTCGTACTCAACTCAGAATACCTTTTGGTATACACGTTACCCCAACGAAGAGATCTATCGTTAAGATCAACCCCTTGTAACATAGAACATCATTGCCTTTCGGTTAGACCTCACCGGGCCGTAACAGATAGCTCGAGTTACGCTAGTATAGAAGCTATTCTAGCGTATTATAACGTTAGTAATAAGGTCGTACGTCTCCTTCTTACTATTAGGTCTAGTATATAATATAATTTACTTCTAAAGGCTAGTAAACCTCTTAATACGTTATAGTAAGCCGCGGATCTAGTAAATAACGTTATAAAGCCGACTAATTAGCCCTTTACGCCGCTATAGTAATAGCTATTGTTCTTTAAGCTCTATTTAGTTAATATTAGTACTAAATACCTTCTTATTACTACTAAAGAGCGCTACTTAACCGATAAGGTTAAAGATATAGCCGTAATAGTAGACCTATTACTCGTTACGTATAAAGCTATATTCCTTACTAAGCTCTATAATATAGACGCTATTATTCGGTACGTTATCTATAGTAAACTAACTAATCTTATCTTAAACGTTATAGAAGGTAATAATATTACTTATAGTATCCGTAATCCTTATACTACTATACTTACTAGTCTACTTTAGTAGTAAGAGTAGCGTAGTTACTAAACGGCCGGTTATATTAATATAGTATACGTAGAGGCTAAGTAAAGCGAGCTTATTACCGGAGGTCTATAGATCAAAGGAGAAGCTAATAGAATTAATTATAGTTACTAGTTAATTAATAACGAGGCTAACTAATTTATCGTAGATATTATTAACTATCCGACTTATAGTCGTACGAGATAGAATCTAGCGCTTATAACGAGGTTATAAGTAGATAAGGAGGGCTTTAAACTACTTACTCTTTAGTTAGTTAAAGGCTACGTTATCGTAGATAAGCTAGTTATATAACTTCTCCTTAAAGTCGTTATAATCGAAGCTAGCGTAAGTAATATTACTAATAGAAGTAGCCTCGCTACTACCTATCTTTTGCTATAGATTAGCTTACTAGCTACTAGGCTTTAGTATAGCTCTACTATACTTATTAACGTTATAGTCCTTAAGAAGGTATATAATAGTACCTATCGTAGCCGTACTCTTATATATAGGTAGCTTAAAGGCGGCTTTAGTATATTTAAGAAGGTAGTACCGGCGATATAGCTAGAAGTACTTACTAGTCTCGTTATAGCGTAGTCGCTAGCCTTCTACGGGCCCCTTATACTACTTATATATCTTACTAGCCTCCTTAAAGTCGTCGTATAGTACCTCGTAGCCCTTAAGCCGTAACTAGTCTACTAGCTTATAGCCTATAACTTAAATAGGTAGAGGTTTTAAAGGCTAGTTACGTAGGCTTATAAACTCGCTAGTACGCTAAAAGAGGGTCGGAACCTTAAGCTAAGAGGTTACTAGTACGGATGTAAAGTCGCTTAAGGTATCTATATTTATAGTAGTAGTACGCTATCGTAGTAAAGTTAGTATTATTAAGATAGAGTAATACGCGACGAGACGCTAGAAAGTAAGGATTAAGTGCGGCGCGGAATTACTTTACGCCGATTAGCTTAGATAGCGCGGATATAGCCGTAACGCGCGCGCTAGCTCGATTAGGAAGGTTGTCGTTAAATTCTAGTACTTCTATTCTCTATAAGGTGTTCTTATTAGCTTATAGTCTATAAGCTACGTAGCTAGTATAATAGATACGCGTAGCTAGGGTAAGGGTTAAGGTAGCACTTCTACTTAATTTACTTTAATATAAAACACTACTATAACATTACTATCTTAATAAGGCCTTACTTAAGACGTAAGTAAGACAGCCTCACTACCTTGTCTTAATTAGTATATTAGTTATAAGGTTACTACCTTACCTTACTTATCTTAAGCAAGTAAGCAAGCAAGGCCTTACCAAGTGTCTTGCTTATGAACAGGTCTGGTTGACTGTATTTGGTTCCAAATCATTCGGTTCCAAATCATTCGGTATCGTTCACATCTCCATATCTGGCGAATCTCGCGAATGCGAGCAGGGCACAAGGATCAATAGGTGCTGCTGCTGGGGCCAGAATGGAGCGAGCAACCAACAGCACCGTGGCGTAGCTGGAGCTGACCGCCTGAATAGAACTGCAGATATATCGGCGCGGGGTGCGGCCATATCTTTGGATGCCTGTTGTGAAGTAAAGCAATCGAAGGAATCGTCGATAAACAAAGCGCTCCAATGGCGTCCGAAGACAACGTCTCAGCATGGAAATCAGATGAGTACTGGAGCTCGCAAGGGTTCCAGCAATCAGCTATACGTAAACTCTACACCCATCGTGACAAGAAGTTAACAGCTCCCACAGACTCCACCTCCAACACTGGATCTGGCAGTATCAACTCGGCTACGCCCTCCACCCCAAGATCCCAATCCCCACCACCAGCTCCGGCTCCGAATCCACTCCCCTCCGCATCGCAGACATTGGAGCAGGAAACGGCGCCTGGCTCCTCGAACTCTCCAACCTCCTCCCATCCGCCCACCTAACAGGCTTCGACATCACCCCCTCCAACTTCCCGCACCCCACCTACCTCCCCCCAAAACTCTCCCTCCACACCTGGAACGCCTTCACGGAGCTCCGAGCGGAGTATCGCGAAGCGTTCGACATAGTCCATATCCGCACAATGAACTCCACGATAATCTCCAACCAAGTCGACCCCCTCCTCTCAAACGCGCTCGCAATGCTGAAACCAGGCGGCTATCTCCAGTGGGACGAAATGGATGCTTTGCGCCTCGCCTGCCATACTCCAGAGGGCGTGGCGGCAGAAACGACGGAGCAGATGGTGAGGTTGATGGCGATGATGATGGTAGCGCAGAGTAAATTGCACCATGACTGGTTGTACGGTATAGAGGAGTTGCTGGAGGGAAGGGGGTGTGAGGTAGTGAGCCATGAGGTGTTGGAGCCGAAAAGGGAGTTGATGAGGGCGACGACGGATAATTATTTGCTTGTTTGGAGAGGTAGGTTTCTTGGAGATATTGATTGATCTGTAGGAGATGTGTGCTGACGTTCCCTAGATGTGATCCGCATGCTCCCCGAAACCCCGATGCCTCTGCCACCAGGCATGGGACTCCCGGAGTCGTTGTCACGCCGGTCGTTCGCGGAGATGCTGCAGAAAGCTGTGGAGGAGACGTCGAAGGGCGCGAGCCTGGCGATGCCGTATCATGTTACTGTTGCGAGGAAGAAGGCGTAGAAGAGGCGCATGGTAATCCATGAAATCTCGGTCTGAGAATGGTGAACTTGGTGTGGATCAGCGGAAGAATGTTCAATTTGATGCTTCTACCTTATGCGATAAGCAGTCTCCTGGCCTCCGTAATGATGTCTCACATATAATCACTAGCCTTCGCCCGTCCACCGCGACCTCCAGTCATCAGACCTCTCCGTGAAGGGTGGATGTTGCTCTCATTGTCCTCCATCGGCTTCTGCTCCGGCTTCACAGCAGCTTTAGCTTCCGGTTTTGGCCTCTCCGCAGCTTTGCTCGGCTTCTTCGCCGGAAAAGGCGACCTTGATCGTGAAGATTCTGAAACAGTGCTGCCCCTCCTCCTCTTCGCTAGCGCAGCTTTGCGCGGAGGTGAGCGAGATGGTGATCTGGCTCGGCTCTTGCGTGGCGGGCTGCGCGAACGAGAGAGCGAGCTGCTGTAACTCCTAGAGCGGCCTTTGGCAGATTTGGCGGGTGCTTTGCCGTTGCGCTTAGGTGGTGGAGAACGCGAACGGGATAGTGAGCGACGCTTGCCATTCGTGCGGCGAGGTGGCGAACGGGATACGCTGTCAGAGCGAGCTCGGCCTCTTTTTGGTGGTGGTGATCTAGAGTCGTACGAGGACGACCTGTCACGCCGTTTCGCAGGACTACGAGATCGTGGGTCAGGTGCGTCCCTATTACCGCCAGCGCGTTTCGGAGGCGGTGACCTCGTATAGCTCCGTCCTCGTCCAGCGCGGGCTGGCGAACGTGACCTCGAGTCCGATCTCGAGGAGTAGCTCGAATAAGAGCTGTAGCTGGAAACGCTTCCGCTTCTGCCACGGCTGCTGGGAGTAGCCTCCTTCGCGGGCAAGGCAGGTGGCGCTGGCTTTGGCATGTTCTTCAAGAACTCTCTCATACTTTCTGTCAACACACCCATGCCAACCGCAGTGAAAAAGTTAATGCTGAAGCGAGTGTTCTTTGGGTTATCCGTCGGGAACATGCCAGTAAGAGCCGGCTGCAAGTCATCGTTCTTGAATCGCTCCGCAAGTGACTTCATGCCAACGCCTTGTGCAAGGTCTTCAATCAGGATCTTGATGAAGATACGTGACGAAGATGTGGTGTCGTCCTCATTCAGCTTGATAACATTGAACACATGCCAGCCGATGGCATCGGAAGACAGTAGATGCCCGAAGAACTGTCCAATGATGCGTAGGCGATTCGTTTCGTATCGATGGATCGTGTCGTAGTACTTTGTGAACATTTCTTCGAAGAGGTCCTTCCACAGTCTGTTGAGCTTGCAGAAGCGTTCACCAATCAAACCGAAGAACTTGTTGTAGGTTCGCTCTTGGCTGCAGCATTCGATGATCATTGACGGCAGTTCGTCTTCTCGACCAGTGGGGAGGTTGATGCGCATGAGTTTATGACAAGCTTCTTCAAATCCACCAGACGACATGATCGTCAGGTAGATGGATCGACGGAGGTTGACAAGGTCGGTATTCGACTGATCCTTGATCTCCATCGCTTTCTCGGTTTCGTCTTGCTCTTCATCGCTGCTCTCATCTTCGGCGTCTTCATCATCCTCATCCTCACTGCCCGATGCTTCGCCCAGAATCTCAGCTTTGAGCTCCTTGTACGCTTCCTCGTTGGACTCCCATTCAGGATCGACCTTGAAGATATTCAAGCCATCTTCGCTCACGAGCTGATCATCCAGACCGGGTCGGTGCGTGATCTGGTCTTCCTCCTCGACCAAGTCCAGGTCCTCCTTGAATGCTGGGTGATCCTTATATTTGTCCTTGCGAATCTGGAACAGCACTTCGATCATGTACTGCACACGCTTGTCGATGTCTGCTTCGTGCAAGATGCTTCTGAATTGGTCGTATACTGCCAAAGCAATCTGCGAATTCATCTCTTCGATGTGCTGTCCAACCTCCTTCATCAATCCCACAGCAATCTCGACACTGTCGTCCGTCGGCTTATGGAGTAGGAGCAACAGCATCTGCGCAGCCAGCATCTCGTGCGCGACCTGCTGGTTGATGAGATGCGCAATAAAAGTAGTGCTGCTAGCGCATACGCTCTTGTCGTTTCGTTTGAAGGCCTTCCGGAACTGGATGATCAGCCGGTTGATGAGCAGCTCTCCAACTTGCGGCAACTTGGTGTTCACGATTGCGGCCATGGCGGCGAAAATGGGTGTGAACGGCAAACTGGCTGACTGCGCTTTCATGATGCTCCGGCAGAATAAACCACGTCCTCGCACCAGGTTCTCATTGAAGAGCTCCGGCACAATGTGCTTGATGTTGGAAGCGTTGACTTTGTTGATCAAGCCGTTGATTGACTTCTTGAGAGCCTCCCAGGCCATGCGCTGGTACTCCTTCGATGACTTGTCGGTGATCTGTGCCTGCAGCGCTCGTAGTCGTGCCGGTGGGATATATGTGCCACCCGATCGCATGTTGAGTAGTTTGTCGTATTCAGCCTTCGCCGCTGCCTGCTTCTCCTCTGCAGTGAGCGGCTTCTCTGTCTCTGCGTCATCCTTCCGTCGCATTTCGAGCTGCCTCGCTCTCTCCATCGCACGTGACCTGTCGACATCGCGCGGAAGCTGGCCGTTCGTTCGTGCTGGAGATCGGGATCGGTGGCGAAGTGGTGGTGCTTGTCGGCGAGGCGAGGGTGACCGCGAAACTGGAGAGCGCTTGCGAGTGTGTGGCTCTGGTGATGGGTCGCCTGGTTCCGGGGTGGGCAGTCGTACCGCTGATCGCACGGCGGAAGCCATGGTGAAGGGCTTGTTGAGAAACACGCTGCATATGAGCAAGAAATTGTGACTGTCGGAGGTGAAGCGGAGCGGAGCTGCGGGCGGGGCCGCTAGCGCGAACTCTGTTGACTCACACGATCCACGATCTCTTGTGCTTGCAGGCTGTGGGACATGCGCAAGAACGTCCCAAGAGACGATGAATCGCGAACAGCGGCCCCGGCAGGATCGCGGGAAGATTAGCCTCAACACTTCCTACGGCTTGGCTGTTCCCACGATACAGCAAGTCATCCCAGGAGCAGCAGTCTCGATAGTGCTCAAAGTCGATCAAGCCACGGGCAGAGAGGTGCAAGGCACAGTGAAAGACTTGCTCACCCGAGGGAACCATCCTCGAGGCATCAAAGTGCGGCTACAAGATGGCAGAGTAGGACGGGTACAGAGAATGGTCGCTGGAGGAACACATGTGCCCACCGGGTCGACTGGTACTATGGAACCTCACGGTGAAGGAGGCAGGCGAGCTCAGAACCCTGTTCTGGAAGGCGCGCACTTTCCTCCACTACGAACGTTGGCTGATTATTTGCCCCCTGAACCTGCTCAGACTGGGTTCACTGCTCCTCAGCAGCGCGTAAGTCAAGGTACCGAGACGGTCAAATGTCCGTTCTGCCATGCGTTCGAGGGAGATGAGGCGGCCGTATCACATCATGTGGAGGTGCATTTGAGCTGAGTGGTTTCCATCATGTCTTGCAATTGTCAGCTCGCCTCTACGACATGAAAAAGGACCCTCGGGTGTACCACCGATATGCTGAGCATCTTCGACGAAGCTGTCTCGTACTTGGGGAGAAGTGGATTGTTCCCCTTTGCCACCTGATCTTACTCTGACCGTCTGTTCCTGAGCGACCGAGTGAAAAGGTTTCACAACATCGCAGATGAAGTGATGTCGGCGCAGGCGGCTCCCACGCGATCAGCCATCGAGGTGAAGTTCACGTGCTAGCTTCTGCAGATATCACATAATTTCAAAAGCAGATCAGCACATAAGATCGATGAACGCATCTTGCACCGACGACACGACCAACACACTTCTTCCTCTCGGATGTTGCAGCGCTACAACAACATCTCAGCCGTACGACGCCCGCATCTTCGCCAGTGAGAAAGCCTCACACTGCGAAACATCATCTTGCGCCGAATTTCACCTTCCAGCAAGGCAGTGGATCACACTTTTCGGAGCCATGGATCATCGAAAGCGGCAACATGACCTCCACTACGACCGCTCAGCCAACAGTCGACACGGCATCTTCACCCTCGACCGAACTGTTCCACTCACAAACTGCCCTCACTCAGCAGCTTAGCGCGGCGCCCTGCTACATCCTCGAGATCCCTCCAGAGCTCCGGCAACTTCTCTACGAATGGTTGATGGCCGGTAGCGCCGACAGGATACAGGAGAAGGAAGCTTGGCCACGCGAGTTCACGCCTGTTATCACCCTCTCAAGGACATGCAAACTGCTTTGGCAGGAGGGTATGAACTTCATGAATGAGCACAGAACCTACACTGCAGACACTGTCTTCCCTGACTATGCACGGTGCGGAGGGCATGATCACGCTTGACGGCAGGGTCGTGATCGACTACCCACGAAGCCGCCGAGACCGTCCAGCCCCTCGGCTGGATGGCATTCGAAACCTTATGGTTAACATTCGCGTCGACATGCAAGCCTTTTGGCAGACTCAAAACTCTCTCTACTCTTTCGTGGGTCTACTATCGACCACGAACTTGAAGCATCTTGGCATCAGTTTTGTCAATCATCGGAACATTCAGACACTAGACGGTACGTTAGGCTCCAACCTCCGGCGCCACGTCCAGCGCCACGTCACCGGCAGCCACAGCTTTTATGACACATACCATGTGATGGCGTTTCTCGTGGACCCTTTCCGAACGATCCGGAATTTCACAGGCAGCAACGCCAGAGACAAACTTCTTGCGAGCATACAGAAACGTGTCCAGGCTGAGCTTCCGGAGAAGAATCGTAAGGATGGGGAGGTCTGGGAACAGTTTTGTGCCAATAGCAAGGCGCTCATGCGTAGTAATGCTCCAGTGTCGCTACCCAGCGAAGTGGGGCGGTATCTCGAACTTCTGGACATTCTACTGACCGAACTGTGGGAGGTTCGCAAGTACGGCTTCCCAGTCCCTTTTGCAGAGATCGCCGATGTTGAGGACGAGTTTGTAGATGCTCAAATTCGTGGCGATGTCAGGGTCTTCCGTCAACACCACTCTACATTGGCTTTGGCTATCACCAAATGTGCCGATGAGTATCTCACCACTCGAAATTCCTTTGAGGTCACCGACGACGAACTCGAGAGGCTCTCTGATTGGGAGAACTATGGAGATGGCGACGACGGATTCGCGAACCAGCAATACCCCGGCGATGAGGAGGTGGACGACGACACCATTCTGTACAGGGCTGTCAAAAGGGCAGTTCTCAACGCTTTGCGCCTGCTTCCGCAGCTTGCAGAAGCACTCCTAGACATGAGTGAGGACACATCAGGCTTTGGATATGCAGTGTATGATAACATGGTGCGGGGGGCGACGGCGGAGAGTCCATTGGCCTGACGTGAAGCTGGCTAGCAGACTGTCGATCGTGGACGCTGCAGCCGCTGCCGTGGCTCACAGGACATGCTCTCAAGCTGCACTTGACAGACATGTGATGGAGGACGCGGAAGTCGCGAGCTGTTACTCCCCAGACCGAAGATGGGATAGCAGGTTACTCATCGCAGGGCTAGAAGCATAGGTGAGATGACTGGATCTTCGGGATTATCGGTGAGGCTACTTGCAGGTCTGTGTTCACTCGAGCCTTTTCACTCCAGTTAATTGATTCCATCGAAACCGTCTATTTCCTCGAGTCCATTCACTACTTTTGCGTTCACCTATGGAGACCTTTCCACAAGAGTAGCTCACTTCGCGCCGCTGGATGGTACACTGCAATAATTCACGTTGCCAAGAACATGCAAGATCATCTCCAAGGAATCGCTCGCATTATACAACTGGATGAGGACGAGAAGCCTGGCCAAAGAGCTTCAAGGCGCAACTTACTCGCGGTGCGGACACCCCTTCCTGGATTGGCAGTGATGAAAGAGATACCGCAACAGATAGAAGCGACCGAGACGACGGCTTGACAGCCAATAAAACGTCCGAGTGCAACATACCCCCGGTCCTGATGCATGCTTGCGTTGTTGAAGCATAATGCATGAATGCTTGGCAAGGCGCGAGAACTCAAATGGAGTGTGGCCAAGGAGATCGTATGTGATTACCTCTGGACCACCCTGCGAGACGTCAAATTTTCCGAGGCTATCGAGGCCGAAGTATATAATGGGCAGAGCATCACCAGCAACTTGTATCTTCTGGACGACGTTCTACGAAGCCAACTCCTGCAAGACTACCCACGAACAATCATCGCATTTGTGTTTCCATCAGCACGGCCTTGTCGTCCCACAGACCACAACTACGCAAGTTACCGAATCCCGACTCAACCATACTTCACCAACATGGCTACATTGCTCCCACCTTCCGACATCATGCCGTTCACAGAGCAGCAGACCAACGACGGCCGTTGCCATTCACTCAATGTTCCGGCGGAGGTACGGGTTTCGATCTACGAGCTGCTACACCTGCCTTCTAAGGCCAATGGTCGAGCGTCGTCGCCCAATTTCGCTTCCCATATGGCGCTCTCGAGGACATGCAAACTGTTTCGGAGGGAAGTGGTCCCTGCGATGAATGGCGTTCGTACATACTCTGCCTCTATCATGACTCTCAGAAAAGCGGATTTCCAGTTTGAGGGAAGAGAATACAGCCTGCTCAAACCGCTGGAGGTGCCGGCTTTGAACTTGAACGGCATTCGCAAGCTAACGATCGATATTTACGTCGACCCGGAGCGCCTCTGCGAGACACAGGAAACTCTATATGGTTTCGTAAGGCAACTGGCTCGAACCAGGCTCCAGCACTTGCATGTCAACATCACGCACCACGCCGATGACTTTAAGTACGCCTTGAACGACACAGATTTCACACTGGGTCATGTGATGGCGTTCATTGTTGATCCGATACGGACAATCCGGCACTTCAAAGCTAAGGCCATCTTCAAAGATTATCGATTTCACGCAAATGGGATAACAGGACGACCATGGATCGAATTATCGAAAGACACAAGATCTCTCATCCAAAGCGACGACCCGGTACCAGCATATGTGGCCATTACACCTTAGCTTGAAGTACTACGCGGGGCGACTTCCACATTGGATAGACTACGCCGAGACGACCTATGCGCATCTTCCGTAGTGCATCAGATCATCGACGCCAAAGTTCGTGGGGATCTGGGTGCCATCGGACAAATTCATGCTGACCTGATCTCGCATCTCAAGCGGGTAGTTATCTGGGGCGGCGTCTGCGACTTCGAAGGGCGCGCCGCTCTCGTCTCGCGGCTCGAAGAAGCGCTGCCGGATCTGAGTGCTGATACTTCTCGATCGGGGTATGCAGTATTCCACAACGCACTGGAGAGGATGCGACAAGAGCAACGGCAATCAGCGGCGATTTGAGACCGTATTTCAGTTCTTCCAGCAAGCTCCACCGACCCTGAAGCATCTACTTTGTTCCGACATACGGAGATGACATCTCACCCAAAACGGAAAACTATCCGAGGAACAGCAAACAGTGAGACGACCATCAATCCTGGTGGCACAGCGTGAACGGGAAAGATAGGCGTCCGAGATGCTTGAGGACGTGTCAGTTTTCCCAGCTTTTGCGCCTCTGTAGCTCATCGCATGCGTATCGGCAAACGGACAGTGCATGATGGTGATGACAGGTCCGAAAAATCTGAAGAGATGAAGCCCAGCAATTGCCAGAAACACTGCGGGCCAGTCTCAAGAATCCCCAACCCCCGGAAGGACCGTCGTCGCACTTTGGACCACCGCCGACACCAACATCTCCGGCAGAACGATCCTTCAAGCGCAAGCCATGCCACGCTACCTCACGAGATCCCACACTAATCGACTGGCTACATCACTCACTGTGGTGCCGCCGCCATCACTCCCCGCATCGAGACAGCGGGAACGACTCTTGGATCCCTGCTACCTCTCGACATCGCACCGGAGCTCAGACTCATAATCTACGAGTGTTTACTGGCAGCCAATCGAAATTCCAGAGATTGTCAGGAAGCTTGGCCAAATTCCTTCACTCCTCTCATGACACTTTCGAGAACATGTCATTTCCTTTGGAAAGAAGGTATCGACTTCATGAACAGTATCAGGCGGTACAAAGTCGCATTAGATGTTGACATGCAGCGGCACCGTAGCGTGATGGCATGGAGACTTGACGGTTGTCGTTACCCTGCTACCTTACCGAGCAACCCAACCCCGATCTTGGATCGCGTTCGCAGGTTGACATTAAGCGGCATCTGGGTTAGAGACGACAACGTCTGCGAGGTGCAGGATACGCTGTACGCCTTCGTCAGACTACTGTCGAAGACAAAGCTACGGTATCTGCATACCAATTTCACGGGCGACTTCAGCAAATACGGAGAATTCATCAACAACGACGACCTCACCCAAGCCCATGTCGCTGCCTTCGTGGCCGAGCCACTCCGAACGATTCGTAACTTCAAAAGCCGCAAGCACTTCGACTACGTAATGCACCTTCGAGGCGAGGGAGGAAAGGCGTGGACGGAGTTCTCCAGGAATACCAGATCGCTTATCGAGGGTCAAGAACCTGTTCCTATTCCCACCCACGCCGCCTTTCGTACTTACTTCAAAGTACTGGAGAAGCTGCTATCACGCATCGTCGAACTCCAGAACAACCATCAGACCTACCTTCAACCTCTCGAACTTGCAAAATCCCGGATTCGTGGAGATTCTTCGGCCTTCAATGTATGTTCTCGGAGAGCTCGACTACTGCTGTGCCACTACAGTTGATGATGTCGTGTCCTTCGAACCGGCCTGGACTTCAATGTGGCTTGCATTGTGCGGGGCACCGTGGACATATGGAGCTTTCGCTGTGGTATGTACGAGTGCACTGATGGACAGAGCGCAAAAGCCAGAGACTGGTGGGAAGCTGTATTGGGTACCATACAGGTGCAACCTCCTAGCGGGTGATGTAACAGTCGTACAGCTTGCTGGCAGCTACCGGTGTCGCGCTGGAGCGCAGTGGTTACCGGTGAAGAACTGGGTGCTACCTGGTACTGCGGTGCTTCCCATCTCTTCTCCCAATTTCGCAGCACTCGTTCCATTGATCAACAACATACTTCTACATCTCTTTCAAACTGCTTCGAGAAAGCGACATCACGAAGGCTGACTCCACTTCTATACGCTCGGTGTCCGCACCGCCGTCTTCTCCGCTGTCCGATCTGGATGCCTGCAGCCAGACACCAAACGATCGTTGCTTGCTTCTCCTTCTGTCCACCGAGATGCGGATACTCATCTACGAGCACCTGCTTACAGACCCGAAGTCCAGGTACAAAGCTTGGCCTCACAAATTCAACGACTTGATCAACCTCTCAAGGACATGTAAAGACTTGTGGGACGAAGGGATCGACTTCATGAACAGCGTCAGGACCTACACGATTGGTGTGATGGACGGTACCCATTTGATACTCGAAGGGCACAACTGCAGCATTTCCGAGCGGTCCACAATGGCTCACTCAAAGGAATTTCAAGTGTCCGACCTGAAGCTGAATCGAATCCAGAAGCTGTCGATCAACATCAGTGCTGAACCAGACGACGTCTGCCGGGTCCAGACTGCACTATACGCCCTCGCCAACGTGCTAGCCGAAGCAAAGATCAAGTACTTGCACATTCATATCAAGAAGTCGATCTACGACTGGGAACCTCACTATCCTTCGCCCTACGAAAATATCACAACCGCCCATTGGGCTGCTTTCATGTTGGACCCGATATGTACACTCCGCAACTTCGAAGTGAACAATCCGTATGACTTCGGGCTATACGTCCAAGGCACCGGGAAGGTCTGGAAACTGTTTGCGGCCGGTATCAGACCACTCATCTCGAGCAACAAGGAGCCCTGTTCGGGCCATATCTTGCAGTGCTAGGACAGCTCATGCCACGGATTACAGCGCTGCAACTAGATGAGCTTATTAATTTGCACGGAGATGAGGTAGACAAATCTTTAGATCGACTTGAGTTTACGGGAGCCCAGGTCTCCGGCGACTACAAGGCCTTCAGAAGATATCATCTGGAGCTGATTTCGGCCATAGAGCGCCGCTGAAGGAGAATCCGCCGGTAGGCAGCTGCAACCCGAGAAAAGAGAAGAGATGGTGCGGAAGGCTAATGGGCTTGTCGAAGAGCTTGAGGAGGCGCTTCCAGATCTCAGTGTCGACACTTCGGCCCTTGGGTATGCGGTGTTCGATCAGATCTTGCGACAGTCAGAGCGCGAGCTACAACAGGGTTGCCACGATGAGCGTGGCTAAGGGAGCCGCGCATGTGATCGCACGTGAAAAGGTGAATCAAGGTTCAACCGACGTCAGACTGGACGTGTTGCAAAGTAACGAGCTTCACCACTTCATCTTCCTCTCCACCAGCCAACGACGACCTTCGAGCGACATGCTACCACATGTAAAGTTCCGCAAATACGCTTCGCCACGGAGAGGTGTACTCTCCGGTTCGACCTGACCATCGATCAAAAGCTGTGTGCCACGACCTGATCTCCAGGAAACTAAGCATTCAAGCCACCATGGCGGCCTGCGAGAAGACCTTGGAAACATACGAGCTCCTCGAGAACATCCTCGCCAACCTCGATCCCCTCACCATCCAAACAGCAAAACGAGTCTCGAAGTCATGGCAAGCGCTCATTCTGCGATCCAAGACCATTCAATACGCCATGGTCCTCCGTTCAACGCTCTGTCCACCCAACCAGGTCGTATTTTCCCACTCAACGCCATATTACGACTTCGACATCCCGATCAAGCTGCATCCGGCGCTATCTACGAAAAGCGAGCAGATCGGCGACATGGCCTTCCAAGTTGGTTCTCTCGAATCAAGGAAACTCACCTCGCACCTCACCTACCCTCCAACGGCTGCTATTGGCCTGTTCATATCCGGATACTTACACAATGTGTATTGCATTGTCTACAGCCCGCAAGGTGTGCGTTTTCAGGACGTTCGGGATGTGCAAAAGATGGTCAGAGCCCAACTTGGTGGTGCGTGGAGTAAGGAGAATGTTCGGTCAACCTTGTTTGCTGGGTTTCAACGGTTACACGAGATGACTTGAGCTTCTCGGACCTGTCGTCGCCCCGGGAGCACATATGGGTGCTGATGTGGTGCTGAGTGCCAACAGTTGAGTGCTGGAAAATGGTGACAAGGCTAGCGTGCTTGTACTCCTATCGGGTGATCAACGATCTCTAGTCTCCGTCCTCAATACGTACCAAGTGCCCGTACATCACAACCAACCCCATCCCCATCTCCACTCCCAGCCCGAGACACCGCCTGAACCACCTGCTAACAGCCCTTCCATGCACGATGCGCCGCAAGCACACCTTCTCCCTGATAGCTCAATCCCTTATCGTGCTCCCTGAACAACTCCAGCACGCACTCTCGAACTTTGAACCATACAAAGGCTACTCGTCCTCACCGAAATGGTTCCAATGTTTCTGCAGTCAGTGCAGCTCCTCCCTAATCTGGCGCTCCGAGGACGATACTAGCACCATCGCCTTCATGCGTACGCTGGATGCGAAATGGCTCGTGAGTGGCAAACTTGACAGCGCTGGGACAGAGATTGTGGAACCACTGACGAGGCCAAGCGGCACGCAGTACTGGGCGGAGAATGCGGTCCCTGGGGTGACGGATGCAGTAGAGTGGTGTCCACGAGCACGAGGCGGAGACGATGCTTCTGGAGGCGGCCGGGTATGTAAATCTGATACGCACAGTATATGCCTAACAAAAGCCTGCCATAAGAGACAGCGGGTATAAGATCCTAAGCCGTCAACTCCCGTCTCCCACTTCGCGTCACTTCACTTCGCGTCGCTTCACTCCGCGTCCATCGCCGTCTTGCAGCGGCTGTAGTCCAAGTCCAATCCCGCGTGCATTGCGTACCAGCGCTTCTGATCATTAGACATGCCTTTCGTTATCCGGATATACCATCGACAACACCCGTACTCCTATCCTGGTCACCCAACACCCGTCCTAATCCACATGCACCACGCGTCAATGCACGCTCTTCCTCCCCCTCCCCTCCTCACCCCCAAACCCAAGACTAAGCTCCGAACTCCCCGGACTACCCCCCCCAAGCTCCGCCTGCTTAACCCTCTCCTTCAATGCCACGAGCCCACGCTCCCCAAACTCCTTCCGACAAAACCGACACATACGCAACGCACACCAACTACACGAAAAGTGCTCGCGATCATCATCGATATGACAGACCGAGCACTCCACCGGCGCAATCTTGTTCTTCGACGGCAGAAGCCTGCAGTGTTCGCGGTAGCACTTCATCTGCGTGAGCGTGAGCGGACGCGTATAGGCGAAACCGGAAGGTTTGAAAGTGTGTCCCCGGCGGCGGTCAGCAGAGAACGCGACGCTAGTTGGCGCAGTGGAGGACGGGCGCGAGGCGAGGCGGGAAGCTGCGCGAGAGGAAGGGCGGGTGGTGCCGGTGAAGGAGGTGTTCCAGGCGGAGGTTTCGGTGGAGCGCTGGGTGCTTTCGGCGCGGCGGCGGGAGGTGGAGAGGCCGTTGAGGAAGGAGGAGGCGGATTGCAGGGATTTGGCTTCCTGGGGGAGGGTTAGTTGGTGTGATGGGGAGGAGTAGGGGTGGAGGGGACGTACGTTGAAGATGTCCAGACCTGTGCTTTTGCGGCGGGCTTTGACTACGTCGATCTTGTCTGGTTCTGGGAGCTCGGGCGTGTCCATGCGGTCTTTCAAGCCATACTTGTGGGGGCTGTCTTCTGGTAGTGGTGAAGGTGCGGGTATTGAAGGTGACAGTGTGAGCCCGCGGTGTGGTGGAGGGACGGGTGCGCCATTGGACTTGACATATGTCTCCTCGTCAAGCTCTTCGACGAATGAGGTACGAGTCTCCACCCGCGAGCCCCTTCGACTGTCGACTCGGTTGTCGCGGATGGTTGTTGAAGCGCTCAGCGGACGGAGTGAGTCGTCCTTGGTCAAAGTGGCGCTCGATGCTGAATGCATTGCCTTAGGTATGTCTTTTGATTTGCGTGGCGAGAGTGCACTGCCGTCCATGAACACGGGGCTCTCCTCATCGTCATTGTGGTCCGCGCTATGGAAGGCGGTGGGTGAGATTTGTTGAGTGACTTGTAGGACAGTGCTGGCAGTGAGCTCCCGGGGTAGTGGAGACTTGGAATCGATGCGCTTGAACAAGTTCCCTGAACTCTTCCGTAGCATGCGGACCGGTCTTCTCACGACGCTGTGCGTGCTGGCATCGTCAGGGACCGGCGAGCCAGCAATGCTCGAGGGCTTGTTGCCCATGTCGAGCGGAGGTGGTGTCTGCTTTGGTTTCTTGGACGGGTGTTGTGCGACCTGCTCCGTTATCGTGGCGCGCGTGCCTGTGTGACCATGCGAAATGTGCTGCTTCAGTTCATCGATAGGGAGCGAGGTCAATCCATTGGTCCGTGTCAGAGTGAGCTTGGCTGGTCGATTGTCGCGGGTGATGAGAGGTTGCAGAGGTGGAAAACGTGGCGAGCATGCCGGTGTTGATGCGGGAACCTCGTGTTGTCGTTGCGAATCATGGAAGGCGGTCCTCGTTTGTGCCGCTGGAGACCCTGCCGTTGCTTCGGTTTGTTCCAAGTGTCAGCTTCCCCGAAATCGAATCTTGGTTGCTGCAAGCACAATCGGGGAAACAGGAAGGCACGACTCACCTCGACCCGGAGATCGTTTTTCTCGCGCAATCTCGACTGCTCGTCGACTCTTTCCTCTTCCTCTCTCTTCGAATTCTCCACCAAGCGGCGACAATGAATCACGTGGCCAGTCAGTAAACGACGACTTCCCATCAGGCGAACTAATCACAAGCGAAAGTAAATCCAGGCGAGCAGAGTTGCGTTTGCTGCCAGAAGTTGAACGAGGGACGGTAAGGAGCGACATGGTAAGCAAGAACGCTGGACAACAAACACAGATCGACAGAAAGGACAAAACATGGTTGCGGGCGTAGGACGAGTTTTGATACTTCCCACCGATTCATGGATACCGATGCGATTCTCTAGCTGTGACACGTCCGCTGTAATTGCAGTATCAGCTGACAGCCCACCTGCAGCCGTTCGCAGCGGCGAGAAGCAAGGAGGGGCACGTTATCGCGCTGACAATGGGGGATGTATCAAGTGTATGACAGGGGACAGGTCCGAATCTGCGGTGCTTCGAGAAGGATGCGAAACGCTGCATGGATGCGTTTCAGGCCGGCCAAGCTGCACGACAAGGCTCTGAGCACAACTGGTGGGTCTACTTCGATCCTTGGATGAGATTAAATGTGTGTCGATGCTGTGCCCGGGAGTTTGGGAGACCACAGAGATGTGCCGGATGGGTTGTTTGTGCATCGGGAGCGATCCCGCGTGTCACGACCGGGAGTGTGCTGGTGAGGGATGGGCCAGGGTTGAGGGCACCGCCGCGCAGACGGAGAGCGCTGCGTACGCATTGGTATGGAGCGATAGCTACGATCCCGCTCAACCAGATCGGTCGTCGAAGCGGTTCACGGAGGTGAGAGACCAGACGAAGATGTCTTCCAACATCTCGACTGGAAGGGTCAAAGCTTCTTAGGTAATCATGCAGGACGACATCACCACTTTGCAGTAGTTCGATAGCTCTCGAGAAGTCATACTCTAACCATTGAACGACACCACCACGCTTCTCAACCCCTTCGCAGTCTTTCAATAACCTCCCCATTGATATCTTCGCCTCGTCGTACCACCTATCGATTCTGCGGTATCAAACCGGCCTTAACTTCGAACACCCACGCCAGCGCATGCGAACATAGAGCACGCGACACTCCAACCACACTGCCCACCCCATCCCAACCCACCACAACCTTCACCATGTCCGTCCCCGGCAACATAAACACCGCCCCACCCCCCTCCTCCTTCGACAACGACCCCGACTTCTACGAAGAATCCCGCTTCTCCAAGCTCCGCCGCCGCGTCACCGAAGAACCCTTGATCCCCCTCGGCTGCGCCCTCACCTGCTGGGCCCTCTACGAAGCCACCCGCTCCATCCGCACCGGCGACAAAGCCCGCACCAACCGGATGTTCCGGCGGCGCATCTACGCCCAAGGCTTCACTCTAGTGGCGATGTTTGTGGGGAGTATTTACTGGGAGGGGGACAGGAAGAAGCGGAAGGAGTTCGAGGGGTTGGTGGGGGATAAGAAGAAGAAGGAGAAGCATGAGGCGTGGATTCGGGAGTTGGAGGAGCGGGAGCGGGAGGAGAACGAGTTGAGGGGGTTGAGGGATAAGGTTAGGGAGGGGCAGAGGAGGGAGAGGAGTAAGCTTGTCGCGGGGGCGGAGGAGGTGGGGAGGAAGATTGAGAAGGCGGGGGAGAAGGTGAAGGAGAAGGTGGTGGAGGGGGTGGATAGTGTGAGGAGCGTGGTGGAGGAGAGTGAGAGGGGGCCGATTGTGAGGGCTGTGAGGGATCTGTGGGAAGGGAGGAGGTGAGGTGGTATGTATACATGATGTGGATGACTTCGATGTACATGTTTTGGTAAGACTATTCTAAACCATTTTCCATGGTGTTCTGATATATGTGCTGCGAGAAGCTGCAGCAAGCCCAAACCTGCTACCCGTGAGCCAACCCGCTGCTTCTCCGACCTGTATGTAGCCAGCCGTGCTGATCCGGACCAATGCGTACACTCGACATTTCTGCAGCGGTGAGATCGGGTAGAGCTGGCTGCAAGTTCTCCTGTTTGCATGCCCGTGCAGGAGCTTGCCGTTTGGACTTGGCTATGCGGGTTCGACGTCATCATATAAGTGTTCGTTGACCGTGGGTTCCCTCAAACTCATGCTGCGAATCGTCATTTTTGCGACTTTCTTTCTCCTGCCGAAGAGGCACTACTGCGCATTACCACTCAACCTTCGGACGACCATGGCGGCCTGCGAGAAGGTGCTCGGCACGTATGAGCTACTGGAGAACATTGTAGTTCACATGGACGCTGTGATGATTCAAACTGCGAAGAAGGTAAGTGAAGCTTCCAACACATTTGGTACCTATTACAGTAGCTCAGCAATGTGCTCTATCCGCAAGAGCATGACACTCCGAGCGGCTTGACGCCTGCTTCGCCGGCTTATTAACTCCTCGCCCGTTTCGAGATCACTACTGACTTCTTCTTGACCAGGTCTCGAAAGCCTGGCTCGACATGACCAACAACTCGAAAGACATCCAGTGCGCCATGGTGCTCCGCCCAACGACGTTCCAACTCTCCCCTGGGACTGTGGACCCTGACCATCCCAACTGGGGTGAGACTATGGACCGCTGGTCATCGCCCGAATATGGTGACAACATCGTCAGATCCACCCAGTGCTTCACAAGATACGAGACCTCGTTCGATCCACAGTCCCCTTCCGCCTGAGAATAGACGAGGCGAGATACAAATTCAGCTTTGCCGATCTCGCAGAAGAAGACCTGTCCTCATTCGCTACCTTCCCGCCTGCCGCTGCTATTGGGCTCTTTACGTACCACAGTCGTAGGTGCAAGCAGCCGCCGCATCCTTACCCTGCCGCTCCTCTGGATCATTACTGCATCGTTTACGCGGGCAAAGGTGTAAGTCCAGCTCTCTGCCACGGAACCAGGCATGGTGCAGCGCCATATGCCGTCATCTTCATCTCAATTCCGAGGCACCTGCTAACTTTCTACAATCTTCAGGTGCGTCTTCAAGATCTGTTAGATGTGGGGCTGATCATCGAAAGGCAAGAGGGGCTTATGAATATACAACACGTCCCGGAGGCTTGGGTAGGGTTTCGCAAAGTGCAGAAGAACTGTAAAAAGGATGACTGCTTCATGTCTCAGTCAGAGTAACGAAGCGCGACTGGAGGCTCGGAGGTATCAGGAAGTACTCAACGGGGAGCCAGTCTCACACGGCCGAGGGCCGCAATGAGTGGCGTGCAGCTCTGCTGGGTCCCATCGGACCTCGTAACCTCAAAGACTCCACTCTTTGTTACGCTCTCGCGACATACACCAAACTCAACCATATCTGCTAGGTTGCCTGACTTTAACTCTGCACATCTGCCTCAGTGCATCTCTTGAACCCATACCGCGCAAGTCTCGCTTGATGCTCTAGCTCGACCATGTCAGTAATTTCCCAAGAATCTTCGAGAAATCTCATTGCAGACTCACTTCTGCGATGCTTCCGCTTCTTCAACCAATGGCCATGTGCTTCGACTCTTGAGCCCGATGAACACCAAAGGCTCCGCGAGCAGACTCCGCCGCGCCTGCTTCTGCAAGAGACAGTTGATCTCCCACAGATCTCGTAATCGAACTCCATGCGGGCGATAGACCACGCAGTATCGACCAATCTTGTCAAGAGTCGTACGTGGGAGACTCTTGCGAGATATTTCGTAGGTGTGGACGCCAACTGCAGTGCACGGTGGAGAGGTGACAAATGCAGACATATCCTCCATAAAGCACTCCGTCGGGTCGAAGGCAGTACGGTGGCCCGGTCCGGCCGACCATTTGCGTAGTGCTGGGTGCAGCTTCAAGCCGTCCGGGTACCAGGGCACGAAATCCCGGCTGAAGTCGAAGGTCTTGCTCTTGTGGCGATTGCGGATGAGAGGTTCTGCACCCCGAGGTGAGAGCACCATGGCATGCTGGATCTTTCGAGATTGATCAATGAGGGCCAGCCACGCCTTCGATACCTGTCTTGAGGACTGGATCGTGTACGAGTCTGTAAGAATGATGACGTTCTCAAGAAGCTCGTACGTTCCGAGTGCTCTTTTGCTGGCTGACCATGCCATCGTTAGCTATTCGCTGCAACTCGACGCGTTGAAGTATCTTGAGGACATCGTCATTGCGTTACTAAGGTAAGCTGGGTGGGTGGAACGTTACACAAGACAGGCACCTGCTGTTGCCTATCAATCCGAAGCCGAACGAAGACCACGGCATTCAACCGAGCAACGTTTCCGCCTTCCTCTGACCCAATGGGTTGTACTTCGTACGACAGCAAGCGTGTCTGAAGCTAGTCCACCGTGCCTCTAGCTGTCGCCCACGGCAATGCGTCGCACAGTGAGCCCGCGATGCATGCGCCCCGACATATTGATCAGTAACGCCGACACGATACCATCTGGAGAAATGGACTTGCTTTCACAGCTCCCTATGGCGCCCAGTGAATCCTCCGCCTAGTGCTGCCATCCCCAAACCCTATATAAGCAGCCGAACTCCGATGCGCAAGATGCTGTTCTTGCTCCTCCACCATCCTCTGCACATCCCACAGGTCTCGTACCCGCACACCGCGTCTATGGTAGACCACATGGTAGAAGTTGTACACTGGATACTGACTCCCAGAGTGCGGCCAGTCTTCCTTGCTGATCATCTGAATATGCAGACCGATAGCAATGCAGGGTGGGAAAGTGGCGAAGCAGTCGTCGTTCTCAACTGGACCTTGGAAATCGCATACTGTGCCATCCTCTGTAACCGGCACCAGCGATGGATGTATCTTCGGAGAGCTCGTGGTGTACCATGGCACGCAAGGATAATCAGGGTCGTCGTCTTTGTCGCCTGAGACGTTGTCGGGGATGCTGAAAGCGATGGGCAGAAGGACTGCAGCGGATTGGATGTCGCGAGACTTGTGGATAAGGTCAAGCCAGGTTCTCGATACTCGTTTGGCGATCTGTATAGTCGTTGGATCCATGTGGGCGATGATTCTCTCGAGCAGTTCGTACGTTTCGAGCGTCTTCTCGCAAGCTGCCATAGTGCTGGGCGGGTCCATGGTGATAGATTCCGCTGTTGCGGTCGTCACGGTGTCCGCGAAGCAGTTTGTAAGTACCCAACCCGTCTTTGTCATCGAAACGGCCGACGTGTGTGTATGAGTCCCAAGGCTTCATTTTGTCTTAGAGCCTTGTCTAGCGTGGCGGAGAGCACATCAAGCCTTCGTTAAGGACGAACCTATTCGGTCGTGGTGTTGAGTGAAGTGGGGATATTGTTAATCGATGTTCGCAGCCTTCAATGTTCGCAGCCTTCAAAACAGGCCGGGGAACTGTATAGGTGATCATCCTGGTTTTGTTTTGGGGATAGGCAAAGGGAGGTCGCAAAGATTGAGGTTGGCAAGCCGTATGCGCACACTTGCATAGTTCAACTCACGCAAGTAACGCTGAAAAACGAAGGGAAAACGAAAATGAGGAGAAGTATGTAATGTAAAGCTTTTGTGATTTATTCATGTATTTCTGGTTGATGACTCGAACCCAGGTCATATCGCGTGCAAGTCGTGTCTGCCAGGAAGTGGCTGTGTTCCGAAAGAGAGTGTGTTTTCGTGAGTGTATGTTTTATCCTCCTGCTGGAGCATCGCCGGCGACGGATTGACCCTTAGTCCGTTGGGTCGAGGGTGGACGTCTAGTCCCTGCTCGCCATGCTGACCTCCTCCACATCCTTGCCCTCCATCTCCGGCTCGGCTCTGGCTGCCGAGCTTGCAGACCACCAGCTCCATCCAGTGAGGCCGAAGATAGCAGCCGCGAGGATGACAACAGGAATGGTGAGGCTCTTGGCCGCATGAGCTTCCTGGCACAAGGATTGCAAGCGTCCACTTTCCTCTGGATTCGCGACGTAAGGCGCGAGGGCGCAGTTCCAAAACTCCGGGGTGAACGGGTAAGGGGCTTGGTAGGTGATGGATGTGTCTGATGCTGAGCCGGCAATCTTGGCAGGCACAGGAAGAGACTTCAGGAAGTTGATGTTCCATTGCATCATCGGGTACCAAGCATAGACTGCAACAGCCAGGCTGATAGCGAAGGCGACGGCGGCGAAGACCGAGGTGATCAACCAAGGGAGGGCTCCGGTGCGAGTGTTGTTGGCTTTGCGCACGAAGGTGGAAGTAGAGATAACAACTGCGCCGACGACAGCGCAAATGACACCGCTTGCGATCATGGCAGACTCTCTAGCCAGAGTAAAGCGGGATGGCGCATAGTCCATCTTGAGCCAGTAGGAGTACTGGGTCTCCGCCGTCGAGTTCCAACGATGGTAGTGAATCTGGAGGTCGTCATTTTGATGACCATTGACATACGCCACATTGTCGGCTGCCAGGCCGAGCATCGAGAACGAGACGACAACGAGCAAGAAGCCCAACCCGATGAGGGAGGTGGTTCGGACGTCCATGTTGAGCATATTGACGGAAGTAGTCTGATAGACTTGAAAAGAATGTCTGTGAGTCGTGTGGGTGAAAAGAGTGATTGTGATCGTTGACGCGATCGTAGTATCAACAAGATTGTCAGGAAAGAGAGCGACTGGTTACAAGGACTGTAGTCGTGAGAAACATTCGAGAGACAGGAAACTGGCGGAAGCCATTATCAAATACCTGACCACCGCGACGCGGCATCGCTCAACAATGCAGAGTTTGCAAGGTCGCGTCCAGTGCTGACGGTCGGGAACGCTCCCCGTCTTTGAGTCCAGGTTGGAAAGACTTCGCGACACCCACTTGTTCCGAGCAATGAGGATGGAGGTGGCAGCCCTATTGATCCACATGGCGTATCGTCAGAGGTCGGTTTCAACGGTGCCGACGGCTTGTTGGGAGTTCGCATGCATTCCTGCCAGGGGCGGCCCACAGGTCTGGTCCGCTCACGTGCGGTGACGAGCGAAGTGGAGATGATGTGCAGGATCCGGGCGAATCAGGATCGTTGCGCATTTGGACTATTGAAGTTAGTGTGCGAATTTTCACCGCACGCCATTCGCGGATTTGTTTTTCGAGTTGGACTTCGGTAGATCCTCAAGTCTGACTTTGGTACCTTGGTAGCCATGTGCTGTTCCTGCAGGTTGGCCGGCCGGTTCCTGTTTTCATCGGCTCGGACAGTTCCAAGGACGAGACGGACCGCAGGACCGGCAAGATGGAACGGCAGGGAGAACGAAGATGCGACGTCTCGATGCATCTCATTATTGACATCTCGAAACCGTCTCGGACACCTACTGTTTGATGTCGGCAGTCGACTAGACCAACCCGTGTCTTCTTGACCCTAGAGAGACCGGCGTTTTCACTTCCAAATGTTCAAACTGTGGTGGATGCGATCTGACCAAGATAAGTCATAAATGGCCCATCTTCCGAGGTTCAAATACATATTATTGATGAGCTGTTGCATAGTAACGAAGTATCATACATGCATCGGCTTCATGGTCCTGACCTGGGTGGAAGAGCTCGCGTCTTGATACTCGTCCGGCCGGTAGTATCTCCAGCAAGAACGTGAGAAGGCGCCCTTGGTATCTGAGTCGGAGCGCACCTTCATGGTACCAGAATACAGGTTTCTTGCAGACAGCAGAAGAGTGTCGTGGGGCGAGGTCATAGAGAGGAGGAGGTGGGAAGAGGTTTGAAGAGAGTGTGTAATGATCGAACAACAAGCCACTGAAGTATCATTGATCTTATCCTGCCACATAAGCTCTCCGCTCTGCGGTTAAAGGGTCCTTCCGAATGCGGAATTTGGTTTACCCCACAAACCTACGACTTCCATCCTCTAGACACGTCGAGGCCTGTACATGAGTACACATCCACCAGCCGGTAGAAGTCTGAACATGTACGGCAGAGGCCCTCATAGTAGCTGCTGCAAGACTCAGTATGTATATGGAGCCAGGTACGTCTCGGTAAATTTCCCCTTTACGATTACCCAACTTCATAAATGGCCCCTCCAAGCAATCGGAATCTGTATCTCGCCGCTTCAGTAGCGTGTCTCACAGCAGTAAGTCATCCTGGATCTCGATATGGAGGATCGAAAGTGCGACAGTCGCTCCCCCAGAGTACTGTATCTGCGGTACCGACGAACTGCCTGCTAAACATCTCCTACAATGCCTGTTTGGCTACGCAGTCGGTTTCATCGGCGGTGAAATTGTGCTGCCATCCTTCATATCCACCTTCCCCCTCGACCATCTCCCTCCCAGCCAGCTTGCTTCCGCCCGATTACTTGCTGTCACAGCATGGATAGTCGGCGCGCTCGCGGGGGTTCCGCTTGGCAAACCGGTATGCTCTGGCCTGGGGAGACGACTTTGCCTACAATTCGCCGCCGTTTTGTATATCATCGGCGCCGCTCTGGAAGTGTTCAGCTGCGGGAAGCTGTGGCTGTTCGATGTTGGTCGCTTTGTGAACGGAACTGGTGTGGGCGTCGGGACTCTCGTTTCGCCCATTTACATATCGGAGATCTCGCCGGCTTCGAAAAGAGGGGTGCTTATGTCAGGTTATCAGGTGGGAGTGCAAGCAGGAGCCCTGGCTGGATTTTGGGTCGCCTACATCTTCGACGCCGCCGTCGTAGACGATGCAGCACTGCAGTGGCAGTTGCCGGCGAGTCTGCAGTTGGTCGCTGGCGCCGCGCTATTGGCAGGAAGTTTGCTGATCCCAGAGTCGCCTCGGTATCTCGCGGAGCAAGGACAGTACGGACATATGAAAGAGTCGCTGAGTTGGCTCCGTCGGATGGACGTCATGGATCCCAAGCTCGCCTGCGAACCCGCCGACATCGAGATGGCCGCCGATCTGAGCGAAAAGCTCAAACATCATTCTTTGTGGAATGAGCTCTGCAAGAGAGACGTCCGACGCCGTTTGTTCGTCGGGATCGGCCTGATGGTAGCACAGAACATGGCTGGGCTGAACGCAATCAACTACTACGCCCTAGTGGTCTTCATGTCGGCCGGCTTCACTTCGACATCTACATCGTTGCTCCTAGGCGGCATCTTCGGCATCATCAAGCTTGTTGCCTCTCTTGCCTTCATGCTGAAGTTTACCTCTGTAAAGGGAAATCGCTTCTGGTTGATGCTCGGCTCTGGAGTGTGCGCACTGTCCATGCTCGTGCTGGCCTACTGCGTCCGCCACGATTCGCTAACCATGGAGTCGAGGGTCTCCGTCACGGGACTAGTGAGCGTGCTGATGGTGTACACTTTCACTTTCTTCTTCACAGTCTCGCTCGGCCCAATATCCTGGAATGTCTGTGCCGAGATCTTCCCGCTGCACATCAACTCGACCTGCTGTGCGATTACTACGTGCACCCAGTGGGCCTTTCAGATCGTGATCGCCGCCATGGTACCACCGCTAATGGCAACAGTTGGATGGGTGACTTACCTCATGTTCGGAGGCTTCTGCTTCGCCACTCTACTGTGGGTTCACTTCTGCGTGCCCGAAACACGCGGACTAGGTGTTGGGAAGCCTATGGACGAGCTTTTCGGCGCCGAGGATGTGGCTGCCGACGAAGAGGTGCTCGTCGAGGTTTCGGAGACTACTGCGTTACTGGTCCATGATCGACGGCGCAGAAGCTCATTGTCGGCATTCGTTTGAGAAACATAGGGAGATTGTAGAATCAGTCACAATATATTCGGATTCAGAACCGCGGTCAGGCTGACTTGTTCCGTTTGATGTCGGCAGTGGACTATACAAACCCACGTCTTCTTGAGACTATCACCAGAGCCAGAAGGGTGTCCAGACACTGGAAAGACGTGATCGATACATGATTCCCTGTTCGCAAGGCCCGCGTGCTCTTCCCGCTTTTTTGCGCCAAAAAATGGCTTGATCATCAGCTCAACTACAAACATAAATCCAGTTTGCCCCGAAACGAGACGACGGGAAGGATCAGGTTCCGCTCAGATCTCAATCCACAACCGGAGGCCCATGCTCCTACCGGAGAACGATGGGCCAGCATGTTTGAGCACACAGGTGATCTCCACGAGCGCTTACGATGGCGCACTCGGGGACTCGGAGCACAGCTTCGCTACCACGCCGGCATGCCAAGCTATCGGTATGCAAATGCACTGCCATCATTGGAAACACCAGACTCCAGGTCGACGAATACGGCGACATAACTGACGTTGGGGTGTATGTCGCTGACGGGGTTCGAGTTAAAGACCTCGTTGCTGTGGTGAAAGCGTTACTGAGTCAAGAAGGTTGCTCCGATGCGACGGCTTACATGTCAGGACAGATGGAACTAGTTGCCAGAATTGGACTGGAGATGCCCCAGAAGTGCAATCCCGGTGAGCTCTTGATCATGCCAGAGAGTACTTCATTCTATGAAGCATCAGCCGAAACACCAAGAGCACTAGAGGGGGTTCGATACACAGCACCAGGGGCACGCCATCTGCATCAAAGCCGCATTTGCCCGTGGATCATCGAGAGGGCAAGAAACGCTTCAAAGGATCACGAACATGCAAACCGCAGCTTTTCGAGGGCACGATAGCTGATCAAGAGCCGGGAATGATGGGCGGTGGAACGGTATGTGTGAAGTGTTGTCTTTCTAGAAAGCACTGACAAAGCGAGGCAAGCAATTCCAGATCGCTGATGATGCTATACAATTTAATCAGCTTCCCAAACAAAAGAGCTTCCGGCCCGCGAACCATCTGGAAGGCATCAAAGGCAAGACCTGATACTATAACATCTTGAAGTTCGGTCGTTTCAGCATTCATGCGTCCTCATCACGAATTTGCAACATGGACCAACCCTCAGCACGGACGGCAAACGAACAAGACCTGGCCCAACGGGTTCAACAACTCTCGCTGCACACACTCCCACCTGCTGCAGCAGCGGCGCTAGGGACTTACGAGTTACTTGAGCACATTCTCACCTTTTTACCACCAAGAAGTATCGAAACTGCCAAAAGGGTCTGCAAGGCATGGAAACACATTATCAAATCCTCGAAGAGAGTTCAAAAAGCTGCGGTACTACTTCCAATGGTGCCTAGCAACAAGTTTCTCCGATTTCAAAGGGAACGCCTGCCAGGAAACGCCAGTCTCCCGCGTTACGATGCACCCAGGGCGACCAGCATCCGCCTTCATCCAGACCTCGCCGCATCGCGCGATGAATCAGGAGCAGCCAGACGTTTCAGTATGACGGAAATCTGCAAGCAGACAAGCAGTTGGTTCGGCTTGCCTCCTTTCCACCGCCGCGAGACGCTTCCAGTCAAGCAGATACGCAAGTTCCAAAGCGCTCAAGATTGCTTCGCAACGCATCCTCCCTGCGGTGTCATCGGCATGCAGCTGCGTGAATCTCTGATGCCAAAGGAGTGGACTGAGTGTGTGGTTTACGTGCCAGAAGGAGTCCGAATCAGAGATCTTGTTGCTGTGGCAAGGGCCTTACTACGTCAGACACGGTTTGTTGATGGCGAGATCCACCAACACTTGCACATCGACGGCAGGATTGCCTGGTATCCGTAGAGCTTCCATATCGTTCGACGCGGCCCCGCACATGAGAAGCAATCTGTCAGTGGGCAAGGTGGAAGATGTGGGACCGTCCTGAAGATTAGAGGTGACCACGAATTTGCACGGACAGGACTGAGGACATCGACCAGGTAGATCGTCAGATACTGACTGTAGACGGGCAAAGTGGCGGATGAAGCGTTAGCAGGGATGTGAGGCGACACCCGTTCTCAGATGATGAGAATGGTGGTATGGAGCAGATGGATCATTGCGGTAAGCTACATCTTCAACATTATGCCCACAATCTGTGCGCTCCTCTGACAGTAGTGCCGATGCTTCCTCCGCGATTGGCAAGATTGAGACGTATACAAAGTATCATACTGAGAAGAGCGAACGCATACATCTGCGGGCGGGCCCGATAGTCTACCAAGGATCATCGAAAACGCTCGCTGTTAAACCATCTTATTGAGTACTGGTATTGCGTGCCATACTCTGCGTAGTTTTGTGCTTGAGCCATGCAAACCGCGCTTCAACATCGCACATTCTCCTATGTAAAGCCAGCTCGCTGTGGACTATGCAATGCTTTGTGCAATTGAACAAGCAGATTGCAGCAAGGCAATGTTTGGCGCCACAAGCCTGTACCCCAGCAAAGACATAAGATCATATAACCCAAATCAGCATGGAGGTTTCGATCGTGGTGCTCCTCACGACCGACCATGTCATCTTCCCTGGAGCCAGGACAGCAAGCCCGTGCACTTGTCGCCGATCTGCCTTTGAAAGCAAGCGCCCAACCCTGGGGCACCATCGAGTTGCTCGAGCACATCCTGGCATTTCTACCACCAGCAAGCATCAAGGTCTCCGAAAAGTCGTGCAGACGCCTGCGGAATGTCGTCAAGGGGTCGACCAAAGTACGAAAAGCATCCATCCTCTCCCCAATCGTGCATATGAACAAGTTCGTAGAATGGCAGCTATTGCGAGGCGGGGAGTCCTGCCTTCCTCGCTACGACACGCCGCTCGCCTTACACCCACTCATTGAGCACACGTCCCGCAACAGCCATGGGCTAACCTTCAGCATGCCTCTCGTCCGCGACTACCAACCAAAAAGTCTGTCCCCAGCATCCGGACCAGTTTTGATCAAGCGCATGTCCGAGAGTCTATCGGCGGACGCCGGGAAAACGTCGACTCTCACTGAGGATGGCCTCAAGCTCGTGGAAGACGCAGACACGCCCAATGAAGGTGCCGTCACGCTGGGCAACTCACTGGACCACTGGGCTACACTCCCTCCTTGCCGCGTTATTGGGATGCAAATGTGCTGCTGGCAATCAGGGAGGAATGATGACTGGACCCACTGCATGGTTTACATTCCCGACGGGATCCGCATCAAGGATCTCATGGCTGTGGCTGAGGCATTGTTGCGTCAGGATAGTGGTGAACCCAAGCACACCCGAATCGAAGGGCGACTTGCATGGTAGTTTAAGATTTCTGCCGCCGCGGTGTTGGAGAGGAATCCGCGCGGCAAGTTGTTCTCCGGAGCAGCCAGTGCAATGAGTGTCGCAGGCAATCGCTGCGGCTGTTATTGCGATCCGTGGGGCCGGAGAGCTGGTGGCGGTGCGGACAGATGCTTTGGTTCTTCGCGACTTGCTGTGTTCGTAGTGCGATATCCTCGCATTTACAAAGGGGGGCTTGTGTTCACGGCCCGAAAGCAGGTCATCGAGCAGATAGACCAAGATCCAATATCCTACACCATCATCATACATACCATCCACGTCAGCCGTATCAACCACTTCCCCTCTCAGCACCCCCCTCAACCACCGTCTCCCCTCCCAGCCGCCCCTCCCTTCCCTCAACAACCCTCTCAAACCCCACCCGCACAAACCTCCCCAACTGCCCCCAAAAATAACACCCAGCCTCATGCTCCCTCACCCGCTCAAGCAACATGGCAACCTGCTCCCTAACCTCCAACCTCGGATGGAACAACCCCAGCGCAACCGTGAATAATCCAGTAGGCTGTCCCGCCCCTGCTGTACCGCCACTGGCCCTGCTGTCAGCGCCGGAGGAGCCGGTGAGGATGGTAGATAGAAGTTGGCTGATCTCTGCATCACTCTGTACAGCAGCGCAGATCGCCAGGTAAATGTTGGAGGAGGCTTCGGCGTTCATCCGCAGTTTACTCAGCTTATCGTGGAGATGCTGGAGATCGAGATCTTTGACGGGGCGGTGGGCGTAGTAGGCTGCTAGATCCTGGATGAAGTAGTAGTAACTTCTCGTATTGCGCCATCCTTCCAGTCTTGTCGCGTTGGCGGCAAGCTCCGCATTCTTGAGCTGCGCGTTCGGCCACACGTACCCATGTCCCGCTACTTCAGCTGGGAGCTCGAATGCACTGCCTGCGGCAGGAGATTTGGACGGGCTGTCCAGGCGTGGAGACCCGATGCTGAGGGTTGGAGATGTGATGCTAGAGTGGATGTACAGGCTCGTAGCGCCGTAGACCACCTCTTCAAAGGCAGCGGCGATTCGGATGAATTTCAGAATCCACCGTCTGAATTTCGCGCGGATAGCGTTCTCGCCGTGGCGCTCGTTGATGGCTGTAATGACGTTGTGCATGAAAGACGCGTCGCCTGTGATGTCGTTGCCGAGATTGGTGGTTGGAATGGCGTTTCCGCCTAAACCGGCGCTCATCGAGGCACCTACAGCTACGATGGAGGAGATGCCGCCGCCGCTGCCGGGATGGTTGGATTTGTCGGAGTTGTGGTGTGAGCCAGCACCGTTGGTTGACTGAAAGAATGCTACGCCTTCGGTCAGAGGTGCTTGCTCGACCTTGTTGCTGATGCGCATTCGTCCTGTGGAGAGGTCGCAGAGGACGTCCCACCACTCTGTTTTATGCGCGAAGGCTGGGTTGGTGACTCCAGCGATGAAGCCGGGGACTTTGAGGAGGTCGTCGATTTTCGTTAGGTCAGTGTAAGGAAAGGCGTGTCTAGTGAAGCCTCGTAGCAGGCCTCCTGATGCCAGGGAGCAAGCACCAAGAACTGCTTCGGCCACTTCGGAGGAGGGCAGATTGTGGCCGAGAAAGATAACTCGTTTTTGTGTCAGCAGAGCATTAAGGAGGACGATGATGGGGTGAGTGAGATTGCCAGAAGTCGTAAGATGAGGGTGCGTTGGTGAGAAAGGGACTGGCGAGGTGGCGTGTGGAGTAGAAAAGGTGGTGATTAGCTTGACGAGGCTAAAGTCGCCAACGGTCTCGGGAGACAGGGCCACCGGGATCTTGACAGGGACAGGAACATTGGCGTATTTGACGACGCTCTCGAATTCGTGGGTATCTCTTGGCAGGCCGTAACGATTCCGCGTGTGAAGCTGAGCGGTTGGCGAAGAGCTTGGACGACCATTCTCACTATCTTTTGAGGCCATTCGTTGAGCGATGAGTGCTTCGAATTTGGAGAGGAAGAGAGCTTTGGCCTCGCTAGATTGGAGTATGGACTTTTCGTAGTAGGAGAGTTTGGGCATAAGCGAGAGGTCCATGTTGTTGACTGCCTCGTATAGGCTGGCGAGAGTGTCCATGATAGGGTTGGCAAAGTATTCTTGGAGCGCTAGGAGCAAAAGCGGCTTGTATATATGCAGGAAAGAGTGCCGGGTACATATAGCCATTGCTTTGACTATAGCTCCTCGCTTGACCGTCTTGTCTTGCTTCATGTTGACCAGATTGAGGACATAGACAAGCGGAGGACCGTCAACGCCTTCTGGCTCATCTTCCACGTCCTCCTCCTCTGAGCTGCTCTCCACTTCTTCAGCCTCGTCTGCTTCAGCTCCACCATTCGCTTGTCCATCGTCTGCATCTTTCCGCCGCCTCTTCTTCTTTTTAGCAAGTGGATCCTCTTCCTCCTCCGGTGCACCGTCCTTATGCAGAAAGAAGATGGTCCAGTCCTGTGCCCGTACGTGTGCACCATCTGGCAGCATCAACTCAGCCAACATATGCTCGTCCCCACCCACTGGACCCGGGTACTGATGCTCCATCACACTGCCTCGATCGATGTCGAAGCTCGCCACCAATATGTACTCGACATGCTTCTCCGTCTTGTCTGACGGGTACTGCGACTTGACCGATCGTTGTCGAGGTCGTGTCCTGGGTGGGGGTTGAGTAGGCCGAAGGTCACCATTGGAGGCAGAGTTGTGTACTGATGGGCCAGGCGAGTTGTAGCTTTGTGCTGACGAAGGCTGAGAAGTAAAGGACTGGTTATGGTGGTGGGTGTTGGGGAGGTGGTTCCCATCGTGAGACCCTGAGCCATTGCGAGAGGGTTGTCGAGTGTGTGGCTGCCGGTTCGTTGTGCTGGCTGAAGTACCCGTTGAGTTGGTGTTGGGCCGAGAAGGCAAGACTGCTGCCATTGTGCGTGTCACCGAGCGGGATACTGTAGCGGGTGCATCGTTGTGCGAGAGTCTTGCATGGCGCCCTCATCTTCACATATGCAGGGGTCCAATGGAGCATCGGCGCTAGCGGAGATAGAGTTGCCAAGCTTTGTCGAGTCTAACTACCTTAAGCCTATGTTTACTTCCAAACACCAACTCCACTTCATCTTGTCGCGAACAACAGACTATGGAAATCATGGTATGTACAGTCTACGACACGGTATGACATGAGCTGACGGTCCCAGGCCAACCCACTCCGCCCATCACCGCTCTCCTTTGACTCCGGACGTCAATCACCCTTCAAGCGCCAGAACAGCGCATCCCCAGCAACAGCACGAGCAACGACACCTACACAGTCCCCGACCAAACCCAGTGGCGGTCTATCGCCCATCAAGTCTGGCTCTCTGTCGCCGGAGAAGGCGAGCCCATTCGTACGCCGACCATCACAGATCAGTCAGACTTCCGATCGACCAACAAGCCCATTTGCACGGCCAACAAGCAGTCTGAGCATACCAGCATCCCCATCACGACAGACCAGCACTGAAAGCAAGAGAGAACTGAGCCCGGCCGCTTCGCCACACACTGTAGCTTCAGCTGACGAAGAAGCTGCACCAGATACGCCCTCCAGATTTACAGTCCGCGCTGCACCTTCCCCGTCGCCCTTCGATGGCGCTGTCCCAGACTCGCCGTCCCGGGTCTTGCCCTCTCAAGCTCAGCTCCGCCCGACGGCCCAACGCACAATAACCTCTTCCACTACCTCAACAATCAGACCTCCGACCTTCGCCAGCCCCACTACAGCGCCCATATCCAAACCCGCCAGACTACCGATCAAATCAACCAACACAGCCTACAAAAACGTCCCCCCACCCCTCCTCCACAGCATGCGAGAATCCTTCGAAGTGCTCGACCCCAACGGCTCAAACACCATAACCTCCGCCGCCGTCAGCTCAATGCTAGAACAAATGGGCATGTCCAACCACCCTTCCGACCTCCGCGACTTCTTCCCGCCGAACGCGCCATCAAACCTCAATCTTGCGCGTTATCTCGATATGCTGTCCGGCCCCCTTGTGGAGCTGTCGCCAGCAGACGAGCTTAGTGCTGCGTTCGAGGCCTTCGATGTGGATGATAGTGGGCAGATTGATGTTGCGGAGCTGAGGAGGGCGTTGTTAAATACTGCGCCGGAGTCGGGGGAGGAGATGATCGATCTTAGTGAGAGGGAGGTTGATGCGGTTATTGGAGAGTTTGTGGGTAGGAGGGCGTTTGGAGCAAAGGGTGTGAACGTTGCCAAGGGGAAGGGCGAGGTGTTTAGGTGGAGGGAGTTTATGGGTGCGGTTACGGGCGGAGTTGGTGGAGATGGGGATGGGAGGGAGGGGTTGGTGGCTGCTTGAGGAGCCGGGAAAAGCGTTGGAGGCAGGTAGTGGTCGGGGCCAGCAAAGCCGATGTGTTGAACACAAGAAGTGAGTAGGATCGTGCTATTGTTCTCGTCACTTATGGTAATAAGGCACAATCTCGCCCTGCTTCCCACAGCTCGTGTGCGATGCTAGCACATATCTGCCGACCTGGTTCGCCAAGAAACCACATCAGCGGCACGGTTCATCATAGCATCCCTCTACGGATTCAACGCGTTCCTACGGCACACGATCTTCTCTATCGCTCCCACCTTTCCAACGATCTTCAGTGCGCTCCGCGATGCTCCCACATTTAACCCCGGAAGAAGCAAACCGCAGCCCTGCAGCTGCGGATCTGCTCGCGGGGACCCTCACCCCGTTAATCCCATCGCCCGCAAGAACTTGGTCTTTCCCAAGCGGTAATTACATCCAAAAGGTCTCCAATCGTGACACCCGTCGGATTGTACACCGTAACAGTGACTCACGGCGTGATACGTCCCATTCCGAACACACCAATCGCCTCGCAGCGTGGACTTGTCACAAAGTGCTCACGGTGCAAGTCGGCAATGGGCAAGCGGCCGCGGTCGACCAGCATGGAGGCATACCACCAGAGTGGATCGGACGGCATGGACGACGTCTTGCCCACCTCAACTGCGTTGAGCATGGGATGCATCGCTACAGTTGAGACACCATAGTAGGGGAACCAGCTTTTCGGATGCCCGGGTACGCGAGGCTCGACTTCGCCACGATCTTTCCACACGTTACTGACGTTCAGTGCCGTGAGTGTGCCGGCGAGGCGAACCTGCTTCGAATGGCCGATGGTGAAGTGCCAGGTCTTGCATACCCTCTTAGCATGCTGGATCTCGGATGGTGAAAGGTTGCAGATGATGTCTTTGAAGACGTGAGGGATAGACAGGGCTTTGTCACATGCTGAAGGTGGCGTCATGTGCGGATCTGGAGTGACTGAGGTTGTCATCATCGTGTTGATGATGCTATCGCCGACCGCCGCCATGTTGGATCTGCTGCTAAACGTAAGCGGAGCAGCTAGCGAAGAATTCTAGTGACTGGTGCGGGTGTGACAACTTTGAGCAAGTCTGTGGAGAAGAACAACAAAATTTGGCAAGTGGGCTTTGATGGATAACATGATGAAGTGAACGTGATTTCACATGCAACGGCTATGAAGGCTCTCGGAGCAACCATACTTTGCCGACACGACATACCCGCGGCGCAAAGCACGATGGATCCACTCGATCAAAGATCACTACCGTATTCCTCCATGCGCCTATCGGTCCCCGTTCGTCCTTGATCATGGCTCACTGGCCGTGTTCAGTCGCAACGTACCTACGACCAATTCACAACCACCTGCGCAACAAGCTCCATCACCACGCCTCCCTTCGCTGCGAGCTGAGTCTTCCATGCATCCATCGTATCCAGCAAATCGCCAATCTTGACGCCCTTGGCACGAACCACTGTGCAGTGCTCCGCACACGGCCTCGCAGTGATGCCGTTACGGAAAGCCTCCATCGTCCAGTCTGCTGCAACGCCGACCTGCATCTTCAACCCCACTGCACTGCACGGCGGCGTCGTCACGAGCTCCTCGCGGTGTGCTTCGAGGCGGGTGCGCTGGCCGGGGTCGAAAGCGTCGTGGATGTTGAAGGTTTTGACTTCGGGGGCGTACTCAGATGCAATCTCGACTTTGAGTTGGGGATTGATGGTGATGGTATCAGAGGTGTAGCATGGTGTGCAGCAGCGAAGCGTCTCGGGCCAGAGCTTTCCGGTTGTCGGCACCGTGGTGGTGGTCGGATGGAGGACTGTGGTTGTTTGAGCTTGGTCCGTGTTGGCTGGAGATGGGTTTGCTTCCGTGGCGCCGTTGATCGTTGGGTGATTGAGGTCTATTGCTGAGGCCGACATCTTTGCTGGTTGTGAGATGAAGGATGAGGAACGGAGGAGAACGAAGATGAGCAAGATATATGCGGACCTGTAGTAAGTTGGAGAAAGAAGACGAAGTTTGTGGAAGTGGAAAAGAGGATGAAAGTTCTGACAGCAAACAACGTTGCCTTGCACACGCAAACGAGTCGCTCGGACTCCTGGTCTCACTTACTGCGACATCGCACATCCATCATGCAGTGTGCCGATGCACCCGGTCAAAGCATCTGCAACGTCACATACCTATCGTGGAAGCCCGCCCTCAGAGCCGCATTTACACTTTGCCACTCACCCAGCCTTCTTGATGACATCGCCCAGGCTTGTCCTCCTTCAGGTCGACCTGGATCAGTTCAAAGCCATCTGCCCGCAAGTGCCGAGAAATGACTCGTGAAGATGCCCTTCATGCCACTTCAACTTCTCCGCCACGTCAAGGAGGTCGCCGATCGTGACGCCAGTTGGGACGTACACGATGCAATGCTCCTTGACCCGGCGAAAGGTCGGCACCATGGCCATGTAGTTTACTTGCATGCCCACAGCACTGCATGGTGGGATAGTCACGAAGTCCTCGTAGTAGTCTTCTATGGTGGGACGTGGCGTGGTGTAGTGCGTGATGGTGAAAGTCTTATATCCTTGCTCGGTGACCAGGACTTTGAATGCTGGATGCAAGCTGAGACTTCCGCCAGGGTAGCAGGGAGTGCAGCACGTGTGACCGAGAGCCTGTTGGAGTTCTCCATCACCGGCTTGGAATGTCGTACCGGTGGGATGGGCGATGGTTGCGAGGAAGATCTGCTCGGAGTTGTTGATGGTCGTGTACCAGGTCTTGCATACCGCCTTGGCTTGAAGGATCTGCAACGGCGGAAGATCGCAGATGACTCCCTTGAGGATGTGAGGAATGGCGAGGCCCTTCTTGCAGGCGGTGATAGAGTTGCTGCTCGAGTCGGAGGCCGCGTCCGCCGTCGTGATGCTGAGGTCGGCCATCGCATCGGTGGTATCTGCCGCCATGATGGAGGTTGACTGTGTGAGCGACTTGTTGGAGTGAAAGAGGTGGAAGGTTGGAAGTGAAGAAATTTGCCTATGCTTCGTGGCAAAGTCACTAAAGCTCGGCCCACGACCCGTGACACATCACATGATGCAATTGTCACATGTCATGGTTGCCACGACCGCAACCGAGAAGGCTTTGTTCTGCGCCAGTACGCGATATCCTGCCTTCCATTACTGCGAAACCAGACGTCCATGGATGCAGTCTCCCGTACGTAGCCTGTAGAGACGCTTGCACAGTCACCAAGACTGCGCCCACTCGCCATTCTCACCGCCCCACCCTCCTTCAGCTCGCTACCACTCGATCTGCAGCGATCGATCCACCAACAGTGCGGAAGATATATCCACGCTCTGCGATCTATTTCTCCCATATCTCCACGACCTCTATCAGGTCGCCTATCTTGACACCGGTGAGGCGGTACACGATGCAGTGATCGTTCACCTCCTCGTGCCTCGGGTCCGTCGGCAGACTTGCGTAAGCTATTTCTACGCCCACAGCAGTGCAGGGTGGGATCGTTACGAATCCTTCACGACACGGCTCCAACAAACGCAATTGCCACCTCCATGATGGGCCACGTACGATGGCGAAGCCGATGAGCCCTGCTCCGTTCATCATCTCTCTCAAGCCTAGGTGCAGTCTGAGCTGCTCACCGGGATAGTATGGAATGCAGCAGACGGACCCCATTTCTTCCTGGAGATCTTGGTTCTCGATGTCGAGAGTAGTTGTGGATGGATGAAGGATCGCAGCAAGCCGGATCTGCTTGGAGCTCTGGCAAGTGGTATGCCAGACCTTACATACTGCTTTAACTTGGAGAACCTGATGCCGTGGGAGACTACAAATGATGCCTTTAAGGACGTGGGGGATGACGAGGGCCTTGCTACACGCTGTGATCGAGCTTGCTGTAGTAGGTGAACCAGGGTAGTTTGTGTTGCTGATACCCTCGAGAATGCTTTCGCCGGGTGCTGCCATGGTGGTAAACAAGTTCGTGGGTCATTCGGAAACGATGGCGATCTGGCAGTCCTGGCTTTGAACGAGTCTGTTGGAAAAACGAGCAATTTAGGCACCTGTGCATCTGAGCCATGAAGGATGACGTAATGATGCAGTGTACCTTCTGCGGATTCTCTCGGGACAACCATACTCTGTTTTGCCACATCCGCAACTTGATATCTGACCCATCGAGCTCAATCGACACTCGCTCTCAACGCGCCTTCTCGATGACAAGTTCACCAACAGTCGGCAAGAAGCTGTACCTTGATCTCGGTTCTCACGAATGCCGGCCGCTGTTGCAGCCAAATGTCCATCACACGTAGCACATCGTCGATCTTGACGCCCGACGGATTATAGACCGGGCAATGCTCCATATCCCTGTCGAACGTACCTCGTGTGAGTAGATCGGCCGTTATTCCCACGGTGCTGCACGGCGGGCTCGTCACAAATTCTGCACAGCATGCTTCAAGCCGTTTTCGCAGATTCGGTTTGATGAAGGTGCGGTAGATCACGAACGTTCTGCACTCCGGATCTGAAGCCATAGAGCTTCTCTCGGACATCTGAGGATGCTGGATGAGCTTGCCGGACCCATAGTGAGGTTTGCAGCACCCATATCTGCCAAGAACGAATGGACCGTTTGCCCAGACACCGGTAGTAACTGGATGGGCAACGGAGGCCACGCGGACTTGCTTGGAATCGCGACAGGTGATCTTCCAATGCTTACAGACCTTTCTCGCCTGCTGGATGCCCTCCGGTCCAAGGAAATAGATGATCGATTTCAGGATATGCGGAACAGCGAAGGCTTTGTCGTGGACTGTGAGAGCTTCGTCCTTGCGAGCGATGGATGTGACCGCTGCTTCGGTCTCATTGTGGGTTGTGAGGTCGATGGTATCCATGGCTGGCTCCGCCATCGTTGGATGTCGCTTGGTGAGCGAACACGAACTGGCTGGAAGTCGTGATGGCCTATGTAGCTTGTGACAGCCTGAAAACAAGAGGAAGTGGTTCGGTGCCCGTGGTCCGAGATCAATGACAACACTAGCGTAAGATCACATGCCATTTACTGCCTCTTAGATTGAGGCCTGCAGTGATGTTGCTGGTACTTGGCCAACTTCTCATTCATTGCGAAGCTGGACAGTAGCATTACCAATGGGGTGAAGGGGCCAGAAAGGCAATATGGCATTGGGAAAGGAGAAACAACAACAACGAGTGAAAGGATGCGCGAATGACGATGATTTCTTGCTGTTTGAACAGCTTCATCACATACGAGTCGCTCGCATCCTTTGCTATCAACAGTCATGCACCGAAGGAGCCTTCCAGTGCCGCTGTCCTATAACAGAATCCTCCAACGAATATCCTCGAAGGCTCGAACACGGTCCTGTTGTCGTACCTTGCCATACAGAGAACGGGCCCACGCCATAGATCCACGTCCTGGTCAGCGTATCTACACTCTCTCCTGAACTTTTGTTGCTCGCTTGCCCCGTATCCACCTCTGTAGTAGTCCCTGTGCGTAGTACGCTGTCCTCGGTGTCGTGACACATCTCGAGTTCAGCCCAGACGAACCAGTTCCGCTCAAAGTCCTCGGAATCCCACTGCGAGCCCTGAACTATCTGCCGCTCTAGTGTCTCCACCACATCTAACAAATCCCCAATCTTGACGCCTGTCGGATTGTACACGCTGACATCTTCATTCACGCCTTCGTTTGCCCCTGGAGTATAGTGATGCCCAGAAACGCCGACTGCGCTGCAGCGCGGACTCGACACAAAATCGGCACGATATTTGACGAAGCTGCTACGTTGCTGCTTGTTGAGGTCGAAATTGCGATAGAAGGATCTCGATGACGGCGGCATCGAATTTTCGAGCCTAGCGAGTTAAGGGTGCAGATCGATGTCAGGGGGTGTCATTTGGTTCAAAGTGCGAGCAATCCGGACTTGCTTGGAGTGGCGAATGACATGTTGGAAGGCTTTACAGACTTTCCTTGCGTCCGGGGTTTCCTTCAAATGATCGACTTGAGAATGTGTGGGATGGCGAGAGCTTGGGCGCACGCCGTGGAGGTGTCTGGTAGTCCGGATTCGTTCTCGGCGGCAGTGTCTAGTGATGTTGTCGCCATCTTGGGGCAGCCGATGGAAGAGCAGCAACGATGAGACTGCTGTATGCTCTGAAAGAGAGAGGAAACCTTCGCAAGCAATGGACTGTTCTGGAAGACGAGAAGCTTGGGCTCGATCCTCATGACTCACGGTTCATGCCGTTCATGTGATATCACGTGCTCTTCGCTTTCGCACACCCAACACATCATCCATATCTTATCTGGAACGACAGCGGTAGGGGATGCTGCTCGCTGTAGTCCCACCACCCTTACACGGTGGCCGGGTAAGTAGCTGGTTCATCTACTTCATCGGCCTCGTCCGGTGCCAACGCCGGATCTGAATCGGGAGACGTCGTTGCTCATCCCATTCCTTAGTCATATCAAGCTCCTTAGCTTCGCTCTCATTACCGCAAGCCAACTCCGCCCAAAGCTCCGACCCCTCATCGTCGAGCCCCCTGGATATTGCCTGTGAGACTAGGGCCTCGACAGCGTTCTGCAGGTCCGCGATTCGTACCCCTGTTCGGACATACACAACACAGTGTTGGCCGACCTCAGTCACCTTCTGATTGTCGGTAAGACCAGAGTGACATGTCTTGACAGCAACAGCATTCCAGCGTGGACTAGTCACGAACTCTCTGCGAATTGCTTGCATGTAGAAGCTTCTGAAACGTTTGAGATCGATAAGCTGCAGCCCACCGCGCGATGGCAGCTGCCAGCCATCAAGTTGGGGATGTATGGCGAGTATCGTGGCTGTGTAGCACGGTACGCAGCACCGCAATTTGCCACTAGCTTGAAGGACTGTCGTGGTCGGTGTGAGGGTTTCAGCGCGCTGGACTTGCTTGGAGCGCCTGTATATGTTTAAGTCGTTAGTGAACAGCCTAAGTTGGACATCGCCCAGCATACCGGATTGTGTTCCGCCAGATCCAGCACACTTCCTTTGCAAATCGGATCTCTGCTGGATGGAGGTCACAGAGGATTGACTTCAAGATATGAGGGATTGACAAGGCTGTGGACGCTGCTGTTGTATCGTCTTCCGACGTGGTGGCTTTAAGTGGACCTGCTGAAGTCGACCCATCGCTTTCTGTCGTGGCCAAGGGGCTCAGTTTGCTCTGACCGCCTGGTACCGCCATCATCAGCATCTGCTAATCGAGTGGCTTTCGCAATGCAGGGGGTTGATGATTGGATTGGGGAAATGGTAGTGGAACATACCGCGCTGAGGGACACTTCTTTCAAGTTGGAGAAGCTTGTTTTGATGTGTCACCCGTCACGGCTATTATGCCTCCCGCAAGGCTGTCACTCATCTCTGCATGGGTAATTCCTCAAACTGTCTCACTCTGCTCAAAACTTGGTCGTGTGAATCCACGCGGCATCACTGCCACCAATCCAACCTAGTTGTCCCAGAATCACTGATAGACCGGGCTGCACTCCGTCCAATTTCACCTGTGAGATGAATTTGTCGACCACTTCCACCAAGTCTGCAACTTTGACGCCTGTCGGAACATAGACAGCGCAATCCTGCTCAGCCGTACTGGTGCCATTGGTTCTGAAGATGTAGTGAGTTGCCTTCACCGCGACCGCACTGCAGCGTGAACTGGTTACGAACTGATCGAGGCAGGCATAGATCTTTTGGTGATATAAGTGGTGTGGCGTGTCGACACTGTCGAGCCGGAAATGCTTGAGACCTCGGGCAGACGTCACTGTAGGCTTAGACAAAAGTTCAGGGTTGATGATTAGGGTTGGAGTGGTGTAGCAGGGCGCGAAGCACATCGATCTCTTCTTTGGATCAGGTACATCCTTGCCATCAGTGATTGGGTGGAGGGTGCCAGCAACACGGAGTTGCTTGGATCGTCTGAAGGGAGGAGTTAGTCTGGCCGATAGGAAGGCTGAGAATGCTGAAGATGGACATACTTTTGATTGTGGCTCGCCACTCCTTGCAGACCTTCCTGGCTTGCTGGATGTCGGCGGGGCACAGACTGCTGATAATCGACTTCAAGAGGTGCGGGATTGAGAGCACTTGGCTGCGAGGCGGGCATTCGATGTTCGGTATCGTGTCTACGCTTGCAGGCGCGGTTACGGTTGTTATAGCCATGGTGCTGGTGATGTCGGCTGAATCCGTTAACGCCATGTACGCGTCGTCTGCTTGTCGGGTTGAGTGTGGAAGGTGGAGGAGTAGTTTTGTTCCGCTGAAACTTGGTTGTTCCGAGGAAAGAAGCCCGGGCCTGTTTCATAGCTGCTGTGATTTCACAGGCTGGGTGTCCTCGTTACTGGGGATCAAAACGGTGACTGTGCATATTAGGAAAGTGTGATTGGGTGGACTTGGACTAGGGTTGAGAGAGGTATGACTAAGTCATTGACTTACTGATCATTCTGGGGGCACGCTTGCTATTGCATCTGTCACTGTTGCACCATCTGGCATGTGCCTGACTTGCAAAGCTTGTCCCCACTCCTCCAGCTCCGTCAGACGATCCCCCTGCAGCCTTTCTGCTCAGTTTTGGAAAGAACCGAAGTTCTCATCCCACTCGGTCGTATGAATCCACGCAGCATCACTGCCATCGTTCCAGACCAGCTCTCCCACAAGTGACTTGCAGTGGCCGAAAGAGCCCCGGATGTTGGCCTCCCGCTCCACCTCCCGGATCGCTTCCACCATGTCGCGGATCTTGACGCCGGTGGCAACGTAAACAACGCGATGGAAATGCTGATCGGTCATACTGAAGCCGTTGTTGTTATTGATGACGATGTGGTGGATCAATTTGACGCCGACCGCACTGCAACGTGGGCTGGTGACGAACTCGTGGGAGGACGCTTCGAGGAAGCCATTGATGTAATCGTTGGTCCAATCGAGGTTCCACATCTTGAGTCCTCCCGGCTGAGTCCTCATATGTCGTGTGTGGAGCGCTGAGTGGAGGCGCAGTGAAGATGAGGTGTAACATGACACGCAGCAGGTGGAACCATATTCCCAGTCGGCGAAGTCCCTGGTGTTGGCGTAGACGGTGGTCTCGGTCGGTCTGAGGGTTTTGGCAGGTTGAATCTGCTTGGAGTGTTGAATGAGCTAATACCAATGCTTGCACACTTGCTTTGCTTCGCGGACCTCGGCGGGAGGAAGGCTGGCGATGATTGACTTCAAGATGTGTGGGATGGAGATAGCCCTATCGCGGCCTGCTGTAACCTTATCGCTGGTGGGCGTGTTGGAGTCTCCGGCCACTGTAATCGCTGGGTGCGCCACGATGCCGTCTTCGCGAGGTATCATCATGGTCGGCGCCAGTTTGTTAAACGAGCAGACTTGTGTGAGAAAATTCGACAGGTGCTCAAGTGAAGGTGGGATTGAAGGTGCTCGGGCCGCTTCAGACAAAAGCTAGCTTATTATCACATGCCATTTTACATTCACAAGGCACTTGCCATTGCGGGTACCACAACGTTTCATGAGTGTCTAGAAAAGATCAGCACGACGCCTGCACACCATCTAACACCAAGCTGGCTACTAGACGAGCAACATTGGTCGCCAGTCTTTTGGGAAGAATGGAATAGCTTACAATACTTGACCCGTTGATGCATGCAAGAGGTTAATGTAGCATACCGAGATACCGACTACCACAAGGGCAGACTTAGACATCCGCAAGCTCAGCCGTAGTCACAGATAACCATCATAAATGGTTCCGAAAAATCGTGCTATGCCTCCCACCTCCCGTTGCGTGCTCGTCGCTGGGCCATCCCATGCTCCCCACTGTCGTCTCTTGCCATATAACGAGTTGGAAGGGATGCTCTCACGAGCCCCAGCTTTGAACTCGCTCACAGTCGTAATGTTTCGTGGAGAAAATATGGTAAGCAGTGTAGAATGCAAATGGCAGCGCATGTGAAAGTGAGGTGAAGTCAAAGTTGTGGAGGACCTCAGGCAAAGACTTGGCATCTCCGCGTTTCGCCGCGAAGGCTGTAGAAACTTGTGGAAGGAGCTCGAGCTTTTGAGCCGCATGGACCACACCAGCAAACAGCTTTTCTTCACAGCTCAAACAACGACAATTGAGACATACCACCACCCTCAATCTTCACCTTGATACCCGACCACTGGTCACCTTCGACACTGTCCACTAACGACTACCAACGACTCCGTCGTAAGTTGTTCCCCAGCACGTGCATCCAGCCACCAGCGTTGCCAGAGCAATCACCTCTTTCAGCCTTTCGGCTGCTTTCACCTCGCACGAAACATCCTTTACTGACTCCTCATCAGAAATCCCTGCACACACCCATATACACCGCTTAACCACCACAATCATGTCGGGCGAGACCTTCGAGTTCCAGGCCGAGATCTCTCAGCTGCTCTCCCTCATCATCAACACCGTCTACTCAAACAAGGAGATCTTCCTGCGAGAACTCATCTCCAATTGCTCCGATGCCCTCGACAAGATCCGCTATGAGGCTCTGTCAAACCCATCCGCGCTCGACTCGGGCAAGGATCTCCGCATCGACATCATCCCCGACAAGGATGGCAAGACCATCGTCATCCGCGACACCGGCATTGGCATGACCAAGGCTGACCTCGTCAACAACCTCGGCACAATCGCGCGCTCAGGTACCAAGCAGTTCATGGAGGCTCTCACCGCTGGTGCAGACGTGTCCATGATCGGGCAGTTTGGTGTCGGTTTCTACTCTGCATACCTTGTTGCCGACAAGGTGACTGTTATCTCAAAGCACAACGATGACGAGCAGTACATCTGGGAGTCGAGCGCCGGTGGCACCTTCAGCGTCAAGCTAGACACTGAGGGTGAGCAGCTCGGCCGCGGCACCAAGATGATTCTGCAGCTCAAGGATGAGCAGACCGACTACCTCAACGAGAGCAAGATCAAGGAGGTTGTCAAGAAGCACTCCGAGTTCATCTCCTACCCCATCTACCTTCACGTGCTCAAGGAGACCGAGAAGGAGGTCCCAGATGAGGATGCTGAGGAGACCAAGGATGAGGGCGACGACAACAAGCCCAAGGTCGAGGAGGTAGATGACGAGGAGGAAGAGAAGAAGGAGAAGAAGACCAAGAAGGTCAAGGAGAGCAAGATGGAGGAGGAGGAGCTCAACAAGACCAAGCCCATCTGGACCCGCAACCCACAAGACATTACGGCCGAGGAGTATGGCTCATTCTACAAGTCGCTTTCCAACGACTGGGAAGACCATCTTGCAGTCAAGCACTTCTCCGTTGAGGGTCAGCTAGAGTTCCGCGCCATCCTTTTCGTCCCCAAGCGTGCACCCTTCGACCTCTTCGAGACTAAGAAGACCAAGAACAACATCAAGTTGTACGTGCGCCGCGTGTTCATCACTGACGATGCGACCGACCTCATCCCAGAGTGGCTCTCATTCGTCAAGGGTGTTGTCGACTCCGAGGATCTGCCACTCAACCTGTCCCGTGAGACCCTCCAGCAGAACAAGATCATGAAGGTCATCAAGAAGAACATCGTCAAGAAGACGCTCGAGCTGTTCAACGAGATCGCCGAGGACAAGGAGAACTTCGACAAGTTCTACACCGCCTTCGCCAAGAACATCAAGCTCGGCATCCACGAGGACAGCCAGAACCGCTCCGCGCTCGCCAAGCTGCTGCGCTACAACACCACCAAGTCTGGCGAGGACATCACCTCTCTCCAAGACTACAGCACTCGCATGCCAGAGCACCAGAAGCAGATGTACTACATCACCGGCGAGTCCATCAAGGCCGTCGAGAAGTCGCCCTTCCTCGACGCCCTCAAGGCCAAGAACTTCGAGGTTCTCTTCCTCGTCGACCCCATTGACGAGTACGCGTTCACGCAGCTCAAGGAGTTTGATGGCAAGAAGCTCGTCGACATCACCAAGGACTTCGAGCTCGAGGAGACGGACGAGGAGAAGAAAGAGCGTGAGGATGAGGAGAAGGAGTTCGAGGGTCTCGCCAAGAGCCTCAAGAACGTGCTCGGCGAGAAGGTCGAGAAGGTTGTCGTCTCGCACAAGCTCGTCGGCTCTCCCTGCGCCATCCGCACGGGTCAGTTCGGCTGGTCCGCCAACATGGAGCGCATCATGAAGGCGCAGGCGCTCCGCGACACGTCCATGTCCAGCTACATGAGCAGCAAGAAGACGTTCGAGATCTCGCCCAAGAGCCCGATCATCAAGGAGTTGAAGAAGAAGGTCGAGAACGACGGCGAGAACGACCGTACCGTCAAGAGCATCACTACGCTCCTCTACGAGACGTCGCTGCTGGTGTCGGGTTTCACAATCGAGGAGCCGGCGGACTACGCTGAGCGCATTCACAAGCTCGTCTCGCTTGGTCTGAACGTTGACGAGGAGGTGGAGACTGAGGCGGAGGCGGCGAAGGAGGATGGGCCGGCGGCGGATGCTCAGGGCGAGAGCGCTATGGAGGAGGTTGATTAGATTCTGCCTACCTACCGACGTGTGCTTGCCTGTGTGATGAGCGTTCGTGTGCATAGGTTGAATCTGCGGCGAGGCGTTGCTGATGCTACATGGATGGCGAAAGAAGCTGATCTGAATGGCTTGAGCAGTGAACTGAGTTCATGGTTATGATGGCTTGCTTTGTGATACAGCATTCGGCATGTAACTATAGGTAGCCTTTGACTGCATGGAAATGAGAAAAGTTTCTGAAATATTTGATCCCATCATCGTGTGTCAAGTGAGAGTTCTTGGTGGATGTGATGTGAGACTGTATCGTAATGCTATTTGGTATCGAGACGAGACGCACACAAACTCCGTATGCCATAATGCAAATGCCCCCTGATGCCCAGGAGTATTCTTCCACCCATACCAACGCCTTCAGTAGATCCCAAACAAGATTCCATAACAACTCAACCTGCAACTGTCACCCGGCCTGCCCCTCTACACCTCTCCCAATCACACCCCAATCAACCCCCTCACCCCCTCAACACCCTCCTCAAACCACCCCCTCGTCGGGGCGGCTACAGCACTCACACTCCACACCTGCTGTTGGCCTCCTCCACTCCCCATCCCCACGGCTCCCCCTAGACCAAAGAACTCCTGCACATCCGCCCAATTCCGCAGAACCCACCACGCCACCGCCCCGACAACCCCAAAGCCCGCCGCGAGCTGCAGCACCACATACCCCCTACTCCTAAACATCTGACTAAACGACAGCAACCCCAGTGGGTCCCGGGGGTCGATGATAGACAACGGTCCGCCTAGTCTTCCTTTCTGCGGGCGGGAGGAGGTTGTGAGGGGAAGTGAGGTCTTCTCGTCATCGGTGCTTGACGTCCAGTCGGGAGTGTAGAAACGTTGGTACCGCCTGCGTTCGTTATCGAGACTGCGCTGCAGATCCTGCGCCCATTTCGCTAGGCGGATTTGGCGGAAGGGTTCGCTTGGGGAGCTGTTGTTGAGAGCACGAGCGTATGCAGACGGCGCTGCGGCCGCGGGGTCGTCCGATTCGGCGGTAGGGGAGGCAGAGCGGAAATATGACGACGAGCCATGCGGGACGAGGACTTTACTCGAATCGACGCCAATGTTTGTGACATCTAGGCCGGTGGGAGCCAGCAAGAGTTGATTCTGAAACACAGACGCGAGATTCTCCTGCCTCCAGAGCAGAAACTTCGTAGCGGAGAGATGGCGGAGGCGAGCAGTATTGTCTGGCTCGAAGAGAGCAGAGACGAAGGCGTCAAGCTCGCTGGGGATGAGGGGTTGGAGGTAGCTGGATGCCATGAGGACGCTGGCGTCGATGGTTTCGCTGTCGTCTGCGAGGGCGGAGGAGATGGCGAAGGGATCTGCTGATGCTTCGCCATCCAGCAGCTCGTTGAGGTACGGTTTCGCCTCCAGTGATTCGAAGACAGCGCGTAACTGCTCCTTCCGTTCCTCGATTTCAGCCGCGTCAACTTCGTCCGCGCGTCCGATGATTGGTATCAGGTTCGTCCATTTGCAAAGGTACCGCAATAGCTCCGCCTCCTTTCCTTCCACAAGAGGTAGCTCCTTCGGAATCACGTGCGGCTCAAACATATAAACAACAGCATCAATCTGCACACCACCCTCCCCGCTCAACATACCAACCAACTCACTATCCCCCATCTTCCCCATCGTCGTCAGCCGCGATAGCGAAGCCTTGAAGAAATCCAACACCTGCTGAACATGATGTCCATCATGGAGACCCGGCGTATCGATAAACGTGATATTTCGCTCCAGCGCGCCTTCGCCGATAGGTTTTGGCTTCCGCAGCATGCGGCTGCTTTCAAAGTCCGTCCACCAGGCTGGGTACGATCGTGTGGACGCCCCAATCTCTTCGTGTCTTCTTGTGCCGCTGGATGCGCTGTCGTTGCAGGTGACTTCGGCGGCAGGACGTACATGGTTGGGTGTGGAGTCCACGTGTACCACGTCCTCGCAGGCGCGACATATGCTTTGGATGAGACTTGTCTTGCCGATCCCTCGTGGTCCGATGATCATGATCTTCAACCTGCCCATCTGCCGCCCTCGCTCGGTGAAAGGTCGTCGGGAGGGCATGGCGATGCTGGGCATCACGAGCTGCGGCAGTGTGATGTGGCTCTCGTCCTCGTCTCCACTTGTAGACTGCACCGCTTGGCTCTGTGTGTCGCTCGCTACGCTGACCTCCTCATCGCTCAACCGGAACGACTTTGGTGAGCCTGAGCGCGGCGTACTCGGCATCGCGGAATTGGGGTTCGGGCTCATCTTCAGGGGTGTCAGTGGCTGGCTAATGTTGATGGAGCTCGCTGCAGAGCCGCGCCGTAAGCGAGAGTGTACAGGCAAGTCGATTGATTGGAGCGAGGCGGGCGAAGCATTCCTTGGAGCCTGGGTAGGAGACGCGTAATCATGTGAGATGATGCGCTGGCCAGCAGCTGCGATGCGTGGGTGCACCCGGTTGCCAGCCTTTCGCTTCCGGCTGGCAAGCAGGTTTGCATCCGCGCCTGCCTCGACGCTGGCCTCGCTGATGTTGCTATCGGTTCGCGAGAGGGAGCGGTCGTCCGTAATGAACGGGTTGTTGATAGTATCCTCGAGACTCTCCACGCCGAAACCACTCTCGCTCATTATGCTTGCCTTCTGCGTGTCGCCCTCCTGCGTTGATCCCGATGCCCGAGACATCTTCCTCCCTCGCTGCTGTTGCGCGCCAGCTTCAATGTCCTTCTCGCTCTTCAGGAAGAAGGTCGTAGGTCCGCTTGGGTTGACGAGCGGCGGGTGAACAGCAGCAGCTTTCTTCCCTCTCACAGTCCTCTGTTGTGGCGATTCCTGTGACGCACTCATTGTATATGGTACATCAATGCGGCCCGTTGGCGAGCTCTCGATAGAATGGCGGCGGCGTCGGCGGCTAGGTCCGGCGGATACAGATCATGTGTGGATCGGCGCAGTACTCGAGCCGGTTCAATGCTTGCAAGTGACTTCAATCCTGAATCGACGTCTCAGCGAGACAAAGTGGCGATAACGACAGTCGATGACCGTCGTACCTGAGGTGGAGGTGAGGTGTGGAGGCGCGGGGGTCAGAGGCTTATCGCTGCCAGGGATGCGAGTCAGTCTCTAGCAAGCAACGATACCAAAAGCTTCTCTCGATACTAAAGGATACAAGATCAATCTTGGGCACCTTGTGTCGAGGACGAGTACATACCTGTACTTCGCTTGTCGAGGTCGAAGGATACGGGCCAGGCTGGACCTTGTTTCCCTGCTCTCGGGACATGTACAGCTTCCATCCGACCAATCAACATCAACAACCTCCTTGACTGCAGCCATCAACGACGAAATATATCGAAGACACTTGTATTTTAATTGGTTGTCCCACTATCTGAGACAAGTATACACAAACCACCTCCTCTCCACCTCCCTCTCTCCATCCATCCTCTTTGCTGAACATCCACCTGCCGCTCCTCCT